>JACCDH010580883.1_pt1 | contig 22732 bp, 18 predicted proteins | sample 7442481 | NCBI WGS metagenome assembly JACCDH01 (sample SAMN15323433, study PRJNA562643) | freshwater metagenome | isolation source: river surface water | place: USA:Blue River Watershed | collected 2017-08-15
ACTACCTCATGGGCAATATGGATGCCTTGGGTAAGTACGACGGCTTGCTGGGTTTGCAAAGTCTCAATGTGTTTGGTTTTGACATTGGCCAAGGTCGCCCCTTCTTTGTGTTGACTTGGCTCATCCTGTTTGCCGCTGCCTTGTGCATGAGCCAGTTGCTCGACTCGCGTGCAGGCCGTGCCATTCGCTCGCTGAAAAACGGCACGCAAATGGCAGAAGCCATGGGCATCAACACCTTCCGCTACAAAGTCACCGCTTTTGTCATGGCCGCCTTGTTAGCTTCTGTCGCAGGTTGGTTGTTGGCGCACTTTCAGCGCACAGTCAACCCTTCGGCCTTTGGCTTGAAGATGGGCATCGAATACATGTTCATGGCTGTGGTCGGTGGTGTGGGCTACATCTGGGGCGCCGTGGTCGGTGCAGGTCTGATCAAACTGATGGACGACTACTTGCAAGTGCTGCTACCCAAACTCATTGGCACCAGCGGCAGCTACGAAGTGATTGTGTTTGGCGTGTTGTTGGTGTTGGTGCTCAAGTACTTGCCCGATGGTTTGTGGTCGCTCGTGGCACGCTACATGCCCCGCCGTGATCGCGAAGTAGATTGGGCCGATGCGGGCCACCTGAGCGAAACTCACAAACCCCAAGTTGGCGAATTGCTGTTGGATGTGCAAGACATACGCAAACAATTTGGTGGCTTAGTAGCGGTGAATGACATTCGCTTCCAAATCAACGCCGGACAAATCGTGGGCCTCATTGGTCCTAACGGGGCGGGCAAATCCACCACCTTCAACTTGATCACGGGCGTGTTGCCTTTGACTTCAGGTGCGGTGAAGTTCCGTGGCGAAACCATCAGTGGTTTGCCCTCACGCGAAATTTTGCGCAAAGGCATGGCTCGCACCTTCCAACACGTGAAGATGATTCCCGACATGACGGTGCTCGAAAACGTGGCGATTGGTGGCTACAGCCGTGGTCACACCGGCGTGCTCTCGGGCATGTTGGGCACCAACCACGAAGAAGAAAAACGCTTGTTCAAACTGGCCCAACAACAACTCGAACGCGTGGGCATTGGTCACACGATGCACGAGCAAGCAGGCAACTTGGCCATGGGCCAACAACGCCTGATGGAAATTGCCCGTGCCCTGTGTGCCGACCCAGCCCTGTTGTTGCTCGACGAGCCTGCTGCGGGTTTGCGCCACAAAGAAAAACAAGCATTGGCCGACGTGCTGCGTCAACTCAAAGGCGAAGGCGTGAGCATCTTGCTGGTGGAACACGACATGGACTTGGTCATGCAAGTTTGTGACAAATTGGTGGTGATGGAATTCGGCACGCTGTTGCTCGAAGGCACACCCAAAGAAATTCAGGAAAGCCCCGTGGTGCGTGCCGCCTACTTGGGCACCGAACACTAAGGACACGGCTATGACAACGCCCTTGCTCGACATTCGAGACCTCCACGCCGGTTACGGCAAAGCCGAAGTGCTGCACGGCATTGACTTGCATGCAGATGCAGGTCAAGTGATCACCGTCATTGGCCCCAACGGTGCAGGCAAAACCACCCTGCTCAACACCCTCATGGGCTTGTTGCCCACGCGCGGCAAGATGATCTACCGCGGCGAAGACATCAGCGACTACACGCTGGAAGAGCGCGTCATGTTGGGCATTGCTTTGGTGCCTGAAAAGCGCGAGTTGTTCAGCACCATGACGGTCGAAGACAACTTAGAGCTGGGCGGTTTCCGTCAAATGCGCAGTGGCAACATGCAATGGCGCAACCGCATGGATGATGTGTATGACATCTTCCCTCGCCTCAAAGAACGCCGTTTGCAAGAAGCTGGCACGCTCTCGGGCGGCGAGCGTCAAATGTTGGCGGTCGGCCGTGCCATGATGTCACGACCCGATGTGCTCATGCTCGACGAACCCAGCTTGGGTTTGGCGCCATTGATCGTGAAAGAAATTTTCACCATCATCGAAACCTTGCGCAAAACCGGTGTGACCATCGTATTGGTCGAACAAAACGCACGCGCTGCTTTGGCTGTGGCCGACTACGGCTATGTGCTGGAGATGGGCGAAGTCAGTCTGCATGGCCCCGCTGCCGAACTGGCCCAAGACAGCCGCGTGATCGACACCTACTTGGGCGCCGCACGCAAAGACTAACTATGCCCCCACGTTCATCATTCCATGTATTCACTGCCCCCCATGGGGGCTTTGCCTCCCTTGGGGCGGCCCGTCAGGAGGCAAGCCAACCATGAGCCACTACCAACCACGTTTAGATGACGTTCAGTTTGTGCTGCACAACGTGTTGCACGCCCCCGAGCGCATTGCTGCGCTCGCGCCCTACGGCGAAGTCGATGCCGACTTGATGAACCAAATTCTCGAAGAAGGCGGCAAGTTCATTGCAGAACAAATTGCCCCACTCAACCCGGTGGGCGACCACGTGGGCGCGCAGTGGAAAGACGGAAACGTGACCATGCCCCCTGGCTTCAAAGACGCGTACCAAGCATTTTGGCAAGCGGGTTGGGCCTCGCTGTGCACCGCCACCGAAGACGGCGGCCAAGGCTTGCCTGCCGTGTTGGAAAGTGTCTTGTACGAATGGCTGTCTGCCGCCAACCACGGCTGGACCATGGCGCCTGGTTTGTTGCATGGTGCGTACGAGTGCATCAAGCACCATGCGAGCGACGAACTCAAATCCCAGTACCTCAGCAAAGTGGGTACGGGCGAATGGCTCGCCACCATGTGCTTGACCGAACCCCACGCGGGCAGCGACTTGGGGCTGGCTGCTACCAAAGCCGTTCCGCAAGCCGATGGGGCGTATTTGATTTCTGGCACCAAGATCTTCATCAGCGGTGGCGAGCACGACTTGACCGACAACATCGTGCACCTTGTGCTGGCTCGTTTGCCTGATGCACCGGCTGGCCCCAAAGGCTTGTCCTTGTTTTTGGTGCCCAAGTTTTATGCCGATGGCACACGCAGCGCCGTGCACTGTGAACGCATTGAAGAAAAAATGGGAATCCACGGCAGCCCCACATGCGTGATGCGCTTTGACGAAGCACGTGCATGGTTGGTGGGCGACATTGGCCGTGGCCTGAACGCCATGTTTGTGATGATGAATGCCGCGCGCTTGCACGTGGCGCTGCAAGGCGTGGGCTTGCTCGACGCTGCTTGGCAAAAGGCCGATGCCTACGCTCACGAACGCCGCCAAATGCGCGCGCCACGCGTGGCAGGAGAAAAGGGATCTTCACCTGCTGACCTGATCATCGAACACCCTGCCATGCGCCGTATTTTGGACACGCAACGTGCGTGGGTCGATGGCTCGCGCGTACTGGCCTACGAAACCGGCTTGGCACTCGACGAAGCCAAGCACCACCCCGATGCCGCACAACGCGAAGCAGCGCAGCGTTGGTGTGCACTGATCACGCCTATCCTCAAAGCGGCGTGCACCGACCAAGGTTTTCATGGTGCGAGCGAATGCTTGCAAGTGTTTGGCGGCCACGGCTACGTCAGCGAATGGGGCATTGAACAAAACGTGCGCGATGCCCGTATTGCCATGATTTACGAAGGCACCAACGAAATTCAAGCCATCGACTTGCTCATGCGAAAAGTAGTGAGTGATGGTGGTGTAGCCATGAACACCATGTTGGACGCACTCAGCACCCAGCTCTCAAGCGCTAAGGCGCATGAAGCCCACGTGTTGGAACTGTTTGCGCAACTCAAAGCCACCACACAAACTTGCTTGAAAGCTGCACAACAACCGGATGGACAAGTCCGTTTGAGTTGGATTACCAGTGACTACCTGCGCATGGCCACCCTCGCCCTGTTGGCCTGGAGCTGGACACGCATTGAAGCCGCGCAAGGCAGCGACAACGCACGATGGCAAGCACCTGCCCAAGCATTGCGTGCGTGGGTACTGCCCGAGTTCGGTATGCGCTCTGGCATGATTGAAGCTCAACTCGGACATTGATCCGAGCTTTGTTTCAATAATTTCTCGTCCCCGTACATGAGCACCGCTGCCCCACGCAAAGTTTCTAAATCACGCAAAAACCTTGAAGTGGTGACCGATGTCGCCCCTGAAACCGGTGGCACCGAGTATTTAGAAACTTTGATGGGCTACAACGCCAGCCGGGCGGCATACACCTTGGTGTCGCACTTCATTCGCGGCGTAGGCTCATTTGAATTGCGTACGGTGGACTTTTCGGTGCTGTCCGTCATTGGCCGTTGGCCCGGCGTGACCTCACGCCAACTGTGTCAACAACTCAATGTCTTGCCACCCAATATGGTGGTGCTACTGCGTGAGCTAGACAAACGAGGCCTGATTGAACGCCAACCTCACCCCACCGACCGACGTGCTGTGGGTTTGTTACTCAGCGCCAGTGGCAAAGCATTGATGAAAAAAGCAGAACGGGCGGCCAGTGCCGCCGATGCCCAAGGCACAGCGCACCTGAGCCCTGCGGAACGCAAAACTCTGACACGCTTGCTGCAAAAGATTTACCTCAAAGCTGAGTGATCAATGCGGCTGCGTGACCAACACGCCCGCAAAGAACGCCGTCAACTCAGAAAAGCCATCGAGTGGCAACACATGCGCCACATACTGGTCAGGGCGAACGATGATCATGCAGCCCTTGTCTCGATCGATGCCGCGCATGTCATAAATATCGCCCACGCCTTTGTGGTCCACACAGAACACTTTCTCGTGGTCTTGCAAACCCAGCTTGCCCGTTTTAGGTTTGAGCAGTGAAGGCATGTCCTCGTAAGCCAGTTTGTCAAAGGTTTGTTGGAACACGGCACGGAAATCGATGATCGCGTCGATGTCTTCACCCTTGCGCGTGTGTTTGACCACGGGTGAGTTGGCATTGGTTTCTAACCAGTCAGCCAGCTTGTGAATGGCGGATCCAGCGTTAGAACTGTCTGCCTTGCCTGCGAAGGCATAAATGCGCCAGCGTGCATCGGCCTCAGCCACATGGCCCAGTTGCATCTGCATGGCATCGGCCACACGCACCACAGGGGCGGAGTGGAAGCGGCGGCCCACCTCTTCGCCTTTGGCCAAGGCTTGGTGTGCACTGGCTGCAAACAAGTAAGAGCTGTCGTACTTCACGGCCGTACCGCCCGTGAACTCGAGGTTGGCTTTGAACTGACGAATGATGCGTGGCTCCTCAAGGCCATCTCGCTCGGCTTGCGTGGTGGGGGCAGACATGATGCGTGACCACTCGTGATCGGTTTCCACCAAACGCTTGGCTTCGGTCAAACGCTCTTTGGAATAGCTGCGCAGCAAGCTGGCATCGGCACGGCCTTGCAACACATGCACCAGCTTCCAGCCGAGGTTGAAGGTGTCTTGCATCGACACGTTCATGCCCTGACCCGCTTTGGGTGAATGGGTGTGGCACGCGTCACCTGCAGTGAACACGCGAGGATTGCGGTCAACCCCCTCTGGCACGTCATCAAAGCGGTCGGTGATGCTGTGACCGATGTCATAGATAGACCACCACACCACTTCTTTCACATCGATCGAGTAAGGCTTGATGATGCGGTTAGCGGCGGCAATCATGTCGTCTTGTGTGAGCTTGCGTTGTGCGGCTTTCTCACCCACATTGAGTTTGTCCAACTCCACATACATGCGGAACACATACCCACCTTCACGCGGCAGGATGAGCACATTGCCTTCTTTGGCTGACGAGATCAAACACTTCTGGCGCACATCGGGGAAATCGGTGTTGGCCAAGATGTCCATCACACCCCAAGCTTGGTGTGCGGCGTCGCCGTGCAATTCACCACCAATGGATTTGCGCACCTTGGAATGCGCACCGTCGCAGCCCACCACATAGTTGGCGCGCACTGTGCGTGTGGCCCACCAGTGGATGCCGGTGGCGTCTTTCAACGTCACGGTCACAGGGTGATCGTCGGTGGTGGGGTCGATGGTGAGACTCTCAACTTCCCAGCCGTAATCGGGCTCTAAGCGTGAGGGCGAGTTCTTCATCACCTCAATGAACAACTCGTGCAGGCGTGCTTGGTTGATCAAGATGTGCGGCATCTCCGAACTGTCGTCGGCCACGTCTTGCACACGGCCCACGCGTTTGATGTGGTCGGGGTTCTTGGGGTCAGGCATCCAAAACGCGGTTTGGTTGACCCAATAGGTTTCGCGCTTGACCTTGTCGGCAAAACCAAACGCCTGGAACATTTCCATCGTGCGCGTGTTGATGCCGTCGGCCTTGCCTTTGATGATGTTGCTGGGCATGCGCTCGATGATCATGGTGCTGATCTCGGGGAACTGCGACAACTGCGCAGCCAAACACAAGCCTGCAGGGCCCGTGCCGGCAATGAGCACATCCACCTTCTCGGGCAGGGGCTCATTCACACCACGGTTGCGGCGATTGGGGGCGGCTTGTTTGATGTCGGGGTTGCCACCACGAAAGCCATCTTTGTAAAACTGCATGTTGTGTCTCCAAGAATATGTTTAGCGCTGAAATATCGGAACAGACAAATAATAACTGTACTTATCAATATCTGTCAACATGGTATGTATGATTACCATTTTGGGTTTCATGAGGAATGCAGACATGTCCGTACAAGACATGGCGGGTCACTTGATTCGCCGACTTCATCAGCAGTCCACTCAGCTGTTTGTCTTGCGTACACAAGCAGCGGGCTTTGACCTAACGCCCGTGCAATACGCAGCACTCGAAGCTATCTACGAAAATCCAGGCATTGACCAAGCGCGCGTGGCCGAAATGATTGGTTACGACCGCGCCACAATTGGCGGCGTGATAGAACGCCTGGAAAAAAAGGACTGGATTCGTCGCGTGGTGAGCGAGCAGGACCGTCGTGCGCGCCAACTCTCCACCACGCCCAAGGGAAACAAAATACGTGCAGCGCTTGAACCCATCGTGCAAGAACTGCAACGCGACATCTTGCTACCCTTGACGGACGAAGAGCAAAAGCGATTCATCAACCTCGCCCGCAAAGCCGTGTTGGACACTCCCACGAGCTAAACCACCCACATGAGACGAACGCCGAGGCCACAAAAAATAAATCCCGATATGCGGTCAAACCACAAGGCCACCAACGGCCAACGCGCAAACCACTGCCCCACTGTGCCCGCGAAATAACCCAAGCTGCCAAACAGCAACGCAGCTTGCACCGTAAAGGCCACGCCCAACTGTGCCAACTGCCAAGGCACATCACCCTGTGAATCATCCACAAACTGAGGCAAAAACGCGAGAAAGAACAACATCACTTTGGGGTTGATGGCATTGGCAAATACACCGCGCCACAGCAGCTGCATGGCTGTTCGGTCAGGTGCAGTGTGATCGGCATCATGGGGTACATGCGCGCCGCCGCGGCTACGCAAAGCCTGCACACCCAACCAAAACAAATACAAACCGCCACCCACACGCAACACCGTGAATGCAATGGGTGACGCCATAAGCAACGAACTCACACCCACCGCCGCCAGCAGGGTGTGACTGAAACACCCCAACGCACACCCCAAGCCAAACGCCATGCCCTGCTTGCGTCCGCGTGACATACCCAAGCTCAACACCATGAGGTTGTCGGGCCCGGGGGAAAGGGTGATGAGGCTGGCAGCTAGCAGGAAGGCTAGGAGTTGGTCAACCGTCAGCATATGAATCAGTGCGCCTCATCCCAGTTCGCCCCCACGCCCACCTCAGCCAACAAAGGCACTTTGAGTTGGGCCACCTCAGCCATGAAGCGTGGCACTTCGGTTTTCACCCATTCCACTTCTGACGCGGGCACTTCAAACACCAGTTCGTCGTGCACTTGCATGATGACTTTGGTTTGGCGTTGTTGTGCATCCATCGCTTTTTGCACGGCCACCATGCTCATCTTGATGAGGTCAGCGGCTGTGCCTTGCATGGGCGCATTGATGGCGGCACGTTCTGCACCCGCGCGGCGTGGGCCATTGGGGCTGTTGATTTCGGGCAAATACAAGCGGCGGCCAAACACGGTTTGCACATAGCCTTGGGCTTTGGCTTGTTCGCGGGTGTCGTCCATGTAGCGCTTCACACCGGCAAAGCGTTCGAAGTAACGGGTGATGTAGTTTTTGGCGGCACTGTTGTCAATGCCCAGCGCCTTGGCCAAACCAAAGGCGCTCATGCCGTAGATGAGACCAAAGTTAATCACCTTGGCATAGCGGCGTTGCTCGGTGCTCACCGCGTCCACGCTCACACCAAACACCTCGGCCGCCGTGGCGCGGTGTACGTCTAGCCCTTCGTGAAAGGCTTTGACCAACGCGTCGTCACCACTGATGTGCGCCATGATGCGCAGCTCGATTTGGCTGTAGTCGGCGCTGGCAATCACGCAGCCCTCGGGAGCCACAAAGGCTTCGCGCACTTTGCGGCCTTCGGCGGTGCGAATCGGGATGTTCTGTAAGTTCGGGTCGTTGCTCGACAAACGGCCTGTGACGGCCACCGCTTGCGCGTAGTGCGTGTGTACGCGGCCCGTGCGTGGGTGGGCCATGAGCGCGAGCTTGTCGGTGTACGTGCCTTTGAGTTTGCTCAAACTCCGGTGCTCCAAAATTTTGGCGGGCAGCGGGTAGTCTTCGGCCAGTTTTTCCAACACTTCTTCGTCGGTGCTGCGTGCGCCGGTGGCGGTTTTTTTAATGACGGGCAAGCCCAATTTGTCGAAGAAGATTTCGCCCAACTGTTTGGGCGAGGCCAAGTTAAACGGTTGGCCTGCAATCTCATACGCCTCGGTTTCAAGCTGCAAGATGCGTTGGCCCAGCGCATGGCTTTGCGCGGCGAGTGTGGGGGCATCAATCAACACGCCGTTGCGCTCAATGCGGTACAGCGCTTCGCTGCTTTGAATTTCTAGATCGTAAATATTGCGCAGCTTGTCATCCGCTTCCAAACGCGGCCACAGCACACGGTGCACATCCAGCGTCATGTCGGAGTCTTCGCACGAGTATTCGGTGGCGCGGGCCACGTCCACTTGCGAAAACGGAATTTGGTGCGCCCCTTTGCCACACAGGTCTTCGTAGCTCAAACCTTTGCGGCCCACATGGCGTTCGGCCAAGCTGGCCAGGCCATGCGGCTTATGCACTTCGAGCACATAGCTTTGCAGCATGGTGTCGTGGGCGTAGCCCTGCACCTCAATGCCGTGGTTGGCCATGACGTGTCGGTCGTATTTGATGTGTTGACCCAATTTTTTGGCGTTGGGGTTTTCAAACCACGGTTTGAGTTTGCCCAGCACCTCGTTGAGAGGCAATTGCTCGGGCGCATCGCCATAGCTGTGCGCGAGTGGGATGTAACAAGCCTCGCCGGGTTGGAGCGAAAAGCTCAGGCCCACAATCTCGGCACGCATCTCGTCGAGTGAAGAGGTCTCGGTATCAAACGCGACCAACTCGGCCGCTTGCAGCTTGGCCAGCCACGCGTCAAACGCGTCCCACGTGAGCACGCAGTCGTAATGTTTGTCGGTCACCGCAGACACGGTGGGTTCGGGTTCGTCAAACAAGCCGGGCGTGGGTTCAAGCTTGGGCTTGAGCGATGTTGCTTTGCCACCTGCAACCGTTCCACCATCATGGCCCTCAGCCAAAGCTCGTGCCAAACCTTTGAAACCATAGGTTTCGTAAAAGCTTTGCAGCGCAGCTTTATCGGGCTCGGCCAAGTGCAAAGCGTCGAGAGCGGGCAGGCCCGACACATAGGCCGACAAATCACAATCGGTTTTCATGGTCACCAGTTGGCGGCCTTTGGGTAACCAGTCGAGGGCTTGGCGCAAGTTCTCGCCCGCCACACCTTTGATGCCGCTGGCGTTTTGAATGAGGTTATCGAGCGAGCCGTATTCCATCAGCCACTTGGCCGCGGTCTTGGGGCCGACCTTGGCTACACCGGGCACGTTGTCCACGGTGTCGCCCACCAAGGTTTGGTAGTCGATCATCAAGCTAGGTGGCACACCAAACTCAGCGGTCACGCCAGCCACGTCGCGCTTTTTACCGTTCATGGTATCCATGATGGTGATGTGTTCGTTCACCAATTGGCTCAAGTCTTTGTCACCGCTGGACACCACCACACGCACGCCTTGGTTGGCGGCGGTGACGGCCAAGGTGGCAATCACGTCATCGGCTTCGACGCCCGGCACATCGAGCACAGTCCAACCCAGCATGCGCACCATGGCGTGGATGGGTTCGATTTGCGAGCGCAAGTCGTCGGGCATGGGCGAGCGGTTGGCTTTGTACTCTGGGTAGAGCTCGTCGCGAAAGGTGGGGCCTTTGGCGTCAAACACGCACGCGGCAAAGTCGGTGGGCACTTCTTTGCGCAGGGCTTGCATCATGTTGATCATGCCGCGAATCGCGCCTGTGGCGGCGCTGCTGGGATCACCGGGCACAGCGCGCAAATCGGGCATGGCATGAAAAGCGCGGTAGAGGTAGCTGGAGCCGTCGACCAGCAGCAAGGTTTTGGATTCACTCATAGGTTGTGATTGTGCCTTGTGTGTTTGTTTGTTCCTGTTTTTGCTGAGCTCGCTGGACGCGGCGGGTGGGCGTCGCTGCTTCATGCTGGGGTACCAGAAATCATGGTGACGCCCACCAGCCACGCCCAGTCTGCGACATAGGTTTTGGCACGCTTGCAGCTTGGCTCGTGCCGCTGGCACATTGCCAAGCCGAACATCACTAAGACGCGCGCCCGAAGTGATATGGCAATCGCGACAGCGGAGCCACAAACCCAGCAGGCCGTAGTCTTGGGGGTTAAGGGATGAGCGGGCAACGATTTCTGGTACCCCAGCATGAGGCGCCCGCTCATCCCTCGGCCCCCAAGCGAGCCCAGCAAAAAGCAACAAACGCGACAACTACAATGAGCACTAACTTTTAATCCCTTGGCAGTCATGGCAGTTTTCACCGAAGTTTCAGAGTCCTCCGCGCAAGAACTGCTGACCCAACTCAAACTCGGCGAGTTGGTCGAGCTCAAAGGCATCCAAGGCGGCATTGAGAACACCAACTACTTCCTCACCAGCAGTACAGGCCCATACGTGCTCACGCTGTTTGAGCGCCTCACACACGAGCAGTTGCCGTTCTATCTGTATTTGATGAAGCACTTGGCACAAAGTGGTATTCCTGTGCCAGACCCTATGTCTAACCAAGACGGCGACATCTTGCTTACCGTCGAAGGCAAGCCTGCTGCGGTGGTCAACCGCTTGCGTGGCAAAAGCGAACTCGCCCCCACCCCTGCGCACTGTGCCGCAGTGGGCGCCATGCTGGCTCGCATGCACTTGGCTGGACGCGATTACAACCGCCAACAACCTAACTTGCGAGGCCTGCCCTGGTGGAACGAGACCGTGCCTGTGGTGTTGCCGCATTTGAATGAATCGCAAACCATGCTGATTCAAACCGAGTTGGCGTATCAAAACCACATCGCTGCCTCATCGGCCTACACCGCCCTGCCCCGTGGCCCGGTGCATGCCGATTTGTTCCGCGACAACGTCATGTTTGACGGCACAGCCGAAGCCCCTGAGTTGACCGGCTTCTTCGACTTTTACTTTGCCGGTGTCGACACTTGGTTGTTTGACGTGGCGGTGTGTTTGAACGACTGGTGCATCACCCACGCCGATGGTTCGCACGATGCGGCCAAGGCGCAAGCCTTCATCAATGCCTACCAAGCGGTGCGTCCTTTCACACCGGCGGAACGCCAGTTACTCAACCCCATGTTGCGTGCAGGCGCCTTGCGTTTTTGGACCTCTCGCCTGTGGGACTTCTACCTGCCACGCGAAGCCAGCATGTTGCAACCCCACGACCCGACACACTTTGAACGTGTGTTGCAACAACGTATCGCCAATCCTGTGACACTCTGAGCTATGAAACTCAACGTCGTTCCCGCAAAAAATGGCTCACTCTGGGTGCGTCAAGGCATTCGCGCTTTTTGGAAGCAGCCACTTGCCCTCACGGGCTTGTTCTTCATGTTCATGGCCAGCATGTCACTGCTCTCCATCGTGCCTGTGCTCGGAGATTTCTTGGCCTTGATGCTGCTGCCTGCCGCCACATTGGGCCTCATGGCCGCGACCCGTGAAGTAGAGTTGGGCAAATTCCCCATGCCATTCATCTTGGCTGCAGGCTTCAGAAGTGGCCCAGAGGGCAAGCGCAGCATGCTGATGCTTGGCGTGGTTTACGCCCTGAGTTTTGTGGGCGTCATGGGCATCTCCAGCCTGATCGATGGCGGAGACTTTGCCAGCCTGTATTTGGGTGGCGGCTCACTGGATATGGACACCTTGATGGCATCTGATTTCCAAAATGCGATGTGGGTAGCCATGATGCTGTACTTGCCTTTGTCACTGGTGTTTTGGCATGCACCCGCTCTCACGCATTGGCATGGTGTTTCGGTGACCAAGAGTTTGTTTTTCAGCACCGTGGCATGCCTGAGTAACTGGCGTGCCTTCTTGACGTTTGGCCTGATGTGGGTTGGTATTTTCTTTGGCACCACCTTGGTCATCACACTGATTGGTCAGTTGTTGGGCGATGGTGAGTTTGCCGCCATGGTTTTGTTACCAGCCATGCTGATGATGGCAGCCATGTTCTTTTGCTCAACGTATTACAGCTTCAAAGACTGCTTTACTTCAGACACGATTTACGCCTGAGGCAAAGCGTCCTTAGGCTTTTTAAACCTGCGTGAGCTTGGCCACACTGAGCGCCAGCCACTTGGTGCCGTGACGCGGGAAGCTCACTTGCGCACGGGCGTCGTCACCCACACCTTCAATGCTGATCACCGTGCCCTCACCAAACTTGGCATGAAACACCTGCACACCGCTGCGCACCCACGCGTTGGGGCCGCTGGTGACCGGTGCTGCACGTTGAGGCACAGGCTTAGGCGCAACCGCTGTGGCCGCGCCACCGCCCCATGCGTTGTTTTGCCAGCCGTTGTTGTTCTGCCAAGCATCGCGTCGCGAGGGCATCGCGTCAGCAAAGGCTGAACGCGCAGGCGTGATCCACTTGAGGGTGTGCTCGGGCAGCTCATCAAAGAAACGGCTTTTCAAGTTGTAGCGCGTTTGACCATGCAGCATGCGCGTTTGCGAATGGCTCAAATACAAACGCTTTCGTGCACGCGTGATGGCCACGTACATGAGTCGGCGTTCTTCTTCGAGGCCATCAAAATCGTTCATCGAGTTTTCGTGCGGGAACAAGCCCTCTTCCATGCCCGTGATGAACACGCAGTCAAACTCTAAACCTTTGGAGGCATGGACGGTCATCAACTGAATCGCGTCTTGCCCTGCTTGCGCTTGGTTGTCACCGGCTTCCAAAGCCGCGTGCGTGAGGAAGGCCGCCAAAGGCGACAAGGTTTCGCCTGTGTCAGCGTTGATCATGGTTTGGGGGGGCGCTGCCGACGTAAAGGCTTCATTACCCTCTGTGGCCACAGGCTGACCATGCTCGTCAATGGGCAGTGCCACCGCATCGCGGCCAAAGCCTTCTTGCGTGACAAAGCTCTCAGCCGCATTGACCAGTTCTTGCAAGTTCTCAATGCGGTCTTGGCCTTCGCGCTCGGCTTTGTAGTGTTCGATGAGGCCTGAGTGGTCGAGCAACAACTCAATGATTTGACGCAGGTTTTGGCCTTGTGTTTGCTCGCGCAAGACATCAATTTTGGCCACAAAGGCGCTGAGATTGGCACCAGCTTTGCCTGCTACGGCAGTGACGGCATCGCTCATGGCGCAGCCCATGGCACGTGCAGCGTCTTGCAACTGCTCGATGCTGCGTGCACCAATGCCGCGTGGCGGGAAGTTCACCACGCGCAAGAAGCTCGTGTCGTCACGCGGGTTCTCTAGCAAACGCAAATAGGCCAAGGCGTGTTTGATTTCAGCGCGCTCAAAGAAGCGCAAGCCACCGTACACGCGGTACGGCATCGCGGCATTGAACAGCGCGGTTTCAATCACACGGCTTTGGGCGTTGCTGCGATAAAGCACCGCAATTTCGCTGCGGTGTTGCACGCCGTTGCTGCCATCGCCATTTTGTCCATCGCGCAAGAGTTGCTTCATCTCTTCCACCATCCATTGCGCTTCGGCAAAGTCGGTGGGCGATTCGTACACACGCACGGGTTCACCTGCGCCTTGGGTGGTGTGCAAGTTTTTACCCAAGCGGCCTTTGTTATGGCTGATCAGGTGGTTAGCGCTGTCCAAGATGTTGCTGAAGCTGCGGTAGTTTTGCTCGAGCTTGATTTGGTGCGTCACCTTGTACTCGCGCACAAAGTCGGCCATATTGCCCACGCGCGCGCCTCGGAAGGCGTAAATGCTTTGGTCATCGTCGCCCACGGCCAAGATGGCACCGCCGCCTTGGTCCACAGGGCCTGCGAGTTGTTTGAGCCACGCGTATTGCAGCTTGTTGGTGTCTTGAAACTCATCCACCAAGATGTGTTGAAAGCGGCGGCGGTAGTGTTCGCGCAGCGCATCGTTGTCTCGTAAAAGCTCAAACGAGCGCAGCATGAGTTCGCCAAAGTCCACCACGCCTTCGCGTTGGCATTGGGCTTCGTACAACTCATACAACTCGACACGTTTGCGGTCATCGGGGTCGCGCGCCACCACGTCTTTGGGGCGCAGGCCGTCTTCTTTACACCCCGCAATGAAGCGCATGGTTTCTTTGGGAGGAAAACGCTCGTCGTCCACATTGAACTGCTTGCTCAAGCGCTTGATGGCGCTGAGCTGGTCCTGTGTGTCCAAAATTTGAAACGACTGCGGCAAGTTGGCCAGCTTCCAATGGGCGCGCAAAAAGCGGTTGCAAAGCCCGTGAAACGTGCCCACCCACATGCCGCGCACGTTCACTGGCAGCATGGCCGACAAACGCGTGAGCATTTCTTTGGCCGCCTTGTTGGTAAACGTCACCGCCAAAATGCCGCCCGGCGACACCTGCCCCGTTTGCATGAGCCACGCAATGCGCGTGGTCAACACCCGCGTCTTACCCGACCCCGCCCCCGCCAAGATGAGGGCATGCGCCTGTGGCAACGTAACCGCCGCAGCTTGTTCGTTGTTCAGGCCTTGCAGCAAGGGGGACGCGCCGATGGCGCTAGAGGATGTAAAGGCGTCGGCGCCTGAGGAGATGTGCATGGGGTGATTGTAAAAAGCCCAGCAATCACTCAGTTGCTGTTTTTCGTTCTATGTTTCAAAGTATTTTCTAGCGCTCTCAGTTCTGCTTCGTCTTGGCTGTCGGCTTGTGCAACCTCTTGCTGTTTGCGACGTTGGTCAAAGTCCAAGAATAAGGGCTCTATCTGCTGCTCCATGCGGGCGTGGCTGACCTTGCCCGCATGGGTGTGCACGGTGAAGCCGTTGGAGCCGATGATCTGCTCCACGTTTTGCTGCCAAAACGCATACGAATTTCTTGGCGGTTTTTGGTGCGCAGCTCTGCGGTTTCCAGAAAGATCACCACCAGCCTGTTCAGGGTGTCGATCTCGTCTTCGGTCAAATAATTCTTGGCCACCCAAATATCTTGCTTGCGCACTTGTGCGCCTTTCCAGTGCAGCAAGCCAAAGTGCGGGTCGTTGGGGTTGGCTCGGGCGTTGATCAGCTCGACCGCTGTCTTTTGCGTCACGGCATACAGCAGCATGTTTTGCACCGTGGCAAAAAACTGCTGCGTAGCCTGGTCGGTTTTGTCGTAGTCGGTGGCCAGCGCAAACAGGTCGCGCACCTTTTGGTAGAAGCGTTTTTCCGAGGCCCGAATGTCGCGGATGCGGGCCAGCATCTCATCAAAGTAATCTGGACGACCATCGGGGTTCTTCAACCGCTCGTCGTCCATCACAAAGCCTTTGGTCAGGAACTCCTTGAGCACCGTGCTGGCCCAGCGTCGGAACTGCACACCACGCGGTGATCGCACGCGATAGCCTACTGCCAGGATGGCGTCAAGGTTGTAAAGCGTCACTGGCCGCTGCACCTGCCGTGTGCCCTCGGGTTGAACTACCGAGGATTCCTCGGTAGTTGCCACACGAGTCAGCTCCCCGTCTTCAAAGATGTTTTTAAGGTGCAGACCTATGTTGTCCGTGCTGACGTCGAACAACTCGGCCATTTCCCGCTGCGACAACAACACGGTTTGATCTTTGGCTCGAAGCTTGATCTGGCTTTTACCGTCTTCAGTTGTATAAAGGATGAGGCTATTCATTTCGGGCATTGATCGCAGATCGAATCAACGACCATTTTCGTGACACCACGAAAATGGTCGTTGATTCAACGCTTAAAAAGCTCTGTCATGTTGATGCTGTAACCAACTCGTTTCTACTGTTGCAGCTGAAAGATCTATGAATTTGAGGCGGAATTCATTATTTTTGAAAAACTTAATCTTAAGCGGTAAAGCTCACCAAATAACGCCTCGTTTGCCTCTAGAAATCAGCGTGTATACAAGCTGTTAGAATCAGCCACCGGGCCCAAGATTCTTGTGCTCGGTTTTTTTTGGTCTGCAGTTTGCACCTGAAAAAACCGACCAAGCCAAGCGCTCAATCTTCGAACGTTATTTTCTGGAGCTTGGGAAATGGAAATTTTTGATTACGACAACATCTTGTTGCTGCCGCGCAAGTGCCGCGTGGAAAGCCGCTCTGAATGCGATGCAGGTGTTGAACTCGGTGGCCGCAAGTTTCGCTTGCCAGTTGTCCCCGCCAATATGAAAACCGTGGTGGATGAAAACATCTGCTTGTGGATGGCGCAAAACAACTACTTCTATGTGATGCACCGTTTCGATTTGGACAATGTCCAATTCGTGAAAGACATGCACGCCAAGGGTGTGTACGCCTCCATCTCTTTGGGTGTCAAAGCCCCAGACCGTGAAACCGTGGACACCTTGGCGGCTGCAGGCCTCACCCCCGAATACATCACCATCGACATTGCCCACGGTCATGCCGACAGCGTGCGCGACATGATTGGCTACATCAAGGCCAAATTGCCCAAGAGCTTCATCATCGCAGGCAACGTGGCCACACCAGAAGCGGTGATTGACCTTGAAAACTGGGGTGCGGACGCCACCAAAGTGGGCGTGGGCCCAGGCAAGGTGTGCATCACCAAACTCAAAACAGGTTTTGGCACAGGCGGCTGGCAGTTGTCGGCGCTCAAGTGGTGCGCACGTGTGGCCACCAAGCCAATCATTGCAGACGGTGGTATTCGCAGCCACGGCGACATTGCCAAGAGCATTCGCTTTGGCGCAAGCATGGTGATGATTGGTTCGCTGTTTGCTGGCCACGAAGAGTCGCCTGGCAAAACCGTGGAAGTCAACGGCGAGTTGTTCAAAGAGTATTACGGTTCTGCCTCTGACTTCAACAAAGGTGAATACAAGCACGTCGAAGGCAAACGCATTCTCGAGCCTGTGAAAGGCAAATTGGCTAACACGCTCATCGAGATGGAGCAAGACGTGCAAAGCTCGATCAGCTATGCCGGCGGCACCAAACTGATGGATGTGCGCAAAGTGAACTACGTGATCTTGGGCGGCGACAACGCTGGCGAACATCTGTTGATGTAAACCAATCACAAAGCAATAAAACGCCCCGCTCAACGTGATGTTGGCGGGGCTTTTTTACTGCGCAGTCCTCTGAGTTGGGGCTTGCAGGTTTTAGCGCAGCAACTCGCTAGCCAAACTGTGCAAGCGTGCACCAGGTTGCACCAACGACTCCAGCACGCTGAAGTGGTTGAGGCCCGCCAAGGCCTCGCTCACGGGCACACGCTCTTTGCCCCACGCCTGTTGAATGAGTTGGTTGTGGCGCAAAAACTCTTCGCTCTCCGCACCGCCCACCACGCTGTAAAGCGTGCCGCTGTCAGGAGCGGGCATGTAAGCGGGGCTGTTGCGCAAGGCTTCGGCAGGGGTCAAGTGCAAATCGGCCAAGAAGGGCGTGGCAGCAATCGACTCCAGCTCAAACAAGCCCGAAATAGACAAGGCCTTGTGCACCACATGCTCGGGCAAATCTTTGGCGTGGCGTTGCCACTGGCAGGCCATGAGCATGGCCGCCAAATGACCGCCTGCAGAATGCCCCACCACCACGATGCGGTTGCGATCGCCGCCAAAGCGGTGAATGTTGCGCCACACCCAAGCCACGGCCTTGACCATTTGCAGCGTGATGTGCGACACGCTCACGACGGGGCATAAAGCGTAGTTGGGCACCACCACATGCGCGCCTTGTGCGGTGAACGCGGGTGCAATGAAGGAGTGATCGGCCTTGTCGAGTGCACGCCAGTAGCCACCGTGAATGAACACGAACACGGGCGCACCGCCCTCACCAGCTGAGGCTGCCGGAAAAATGTCGAGCGACTCATTGAGACCCGTGCCATACGCCACGTCTTGAAAGCAGCGGTGCTCGGCACGTACTTGCGCAGAGGCGCTGCGCCAATGCGCAAAGTGCGTGACGCACTCGGGCACCAAGGCGCGGTTGTTGTACATGCGGTCAAGCCAAGCGCCGTCGCGTTGCGTCATAGTTTTTTCTCCAGAAGAATCTGCACATTGGTCCAACTGCGGCTTTGCGTGCGACTGTTTTCGGTCACGCCGTTGCCACTGTACACACTGCCCGTGTTGTAGTTGCGAGAATCCAAGTTACTCAGAGTCAAACGCCACGCCGTGCTGCTGTCTACGCGCCACAAGCCGTAGACATCCATCACACGTTTTTGCGAAATCGTGGTGATCTGCTCTGCGCTCAAACGGGTGCTGTAACCGGGGTTGTAATTGATGTTGCCCCCCACCGTGAGCGGCACAGATTTCAGTTTGTAATCCGCACCGAAGTTGGCCGTCATGCTCGGTTGCTGGTCTAAACGGTTATCAGGCCCCATGATGCTCAACACCCGAGAGCGGTAAAAACTCAGGTTGTTACGTAGATCAATGTGTGGCGCATCGGCGATCCATTGGTCCATGCGGAATTTGGCTTCTAGCTCGATGCCTTCGGTCACGGCTTCGCTGATGTTTTGTGGACTCGACAACCAACGGCCATTGACACCCGGCTCCAGTGTGGTGACGTTGCGAATGAGGTTTTGCACACGGCGATGGAATGCCGTGGCGCTCAATACGCCGCCCTGTGGCAAATAACGTTCGATGGCCACATCTAAGCCTGTTGCAATTTCTGGTTTGAGATTGGGATTACCTGACACATCAGGGTTGGTGGCGCTGTTGTCATCACGCGTATAGGTGCGACGCGCCAACAAGGTGGGCATGGTCGGTGTTTTAAAGCTACGCGTGAGGCTCATGCGAACCTGGTCTCGGCTGTCGGGATTGGGCCGCCACATGCCGTGAAGCAGGGGTGTGAAAACACTGTTGCGATTAGTGACATTGCCAGCACTTGTGCTGCCTTCGGTTGTCAAACCTTCGTAACGAACGCCCACATGTGTCGACCAATGTGGCGTGAGCTGCCACTCGTCCTGCGAATAAAAAGCGTAACGCATGGAGTTTGCGCGAAAGTCTGCACTGCCGGCAATGCCCTGATAAGCACCTACCGTTGACTGCGTGCGCCGCACAGATTCAACTTCCGAGCCACTGACCCACTGATGACCACCGCCCATGACGTTGGTGTACTTGCCGCTTAGACTGGCGGACCGGTCTTTGGTCTGGGAATCATCTTGAACACTGGGCAATAAATTGAGGTTGCCCGATACCTGTTGGTATTCGTTATGACTATTCCAACCGCCCACGTTGAACTTCCACTCCATATTGCTGTCGGTGGTGAGTTTGCGTTTCCATTGCCCATTCAAACGAGCCACAACAAAATGATTTTCATTGTTGGTTGTGGCTTGCGTTGAACCTGTGGTTTGCGCCAACGGTGAGGTTTGCGTGGCGTGTATTGCGCCCGGAGTCGTGCCTTGTGAGAGGGCCAAGAAAGGCATCAAGGTGAATGTTTCGCCCGGATCTCCTTTGAGCTGTAGCCTTGCCGTGGCGTGCATGCCTATGCGCTCGTAATGACTGTCGCTGACACGATGGCGTTGCGTCGTGCCCGTATTGTTGGTGCGATACACGTCGCTTTCGCTGTGATCAGGCGCCGCATAACGGTTAAACGACAAGGTGTAGTTGGCCGTCCACTTCTCAGCATCGTGGTACTTGACGATCGACGCCGAGGGTGACGCATAGCCCCCTTGAAACGACGAACCCACCTTCAACTCAGTGGGCATGCCTTTGCGGCCTTCACGCGTGATGATGTTGATGGTGCCTGCAATCGCCTGCGCACCAGTTTCTGCTGTGGGTGCACGATAGATTTCAACGCGTTCAATCATTTCGGGCGTGAGCGACTCCACATTGAACCCGGGCGGCACACGCTGACCATCTAACAAAATTTGGGTATAGCCTTGGCTCAAGCCACGCATACGAATGCCGCCACCTCGACCAGGTGAACCGCCCAGGGTGATGCCCGGCATACGTTTCAAAATTTCACCCAAATTGGCATCGCCTTGGCGCTCAATCTCTTCACGCCCAATCACAATTTTGCTGGCGGTGGACTCGCGGCGCTGCTGTGTATCGTTGTCACGACCACTGGTGATTTCAATGCGTCCCATGTCCGAAGTGGTTGCAACTGGGGTCGCAGTTTGCTGTGCGAAAACAGCGGTCGCACTGAGGGCAAAGGGCACAAAAACGTAACGGGCAAGGTAATGAGTGTGCATTTCAAAAAGTTTACATAGGTATCAATACCCTTGCCGTGTAAAGTTCAGGTTTTCTTTTTTACGTCAGTTCTATGAGCCAAGCCTCCGCGCCACACACCTACGAAATCAAAAGCGCTTCACTGCCCTTGGTGTCTTTCCTTCTCAAAAACCCCGACACATCAGCCTTACAAGCCGATATGGCACGCCGTCTAGGTGCCACCCCTGGGTTCTTCGATAACGACCCCGTGGTGATCGATTTGAGTCAGTTAGACGATCCTCACAACCTGCTCGACCTTCCCTCCGTGTGCTTGATGCTTCGCACGCACCAAATGCTGCCTGTGGCAGTGCGCGGCGCAAATGAACACCAATTGACTAGCGCTCAAAAGGCAGGCTTGTTTGAGGCCCGCGACTTGAGCATTCAAGCGCCTGCCGCTGCGCGCGTGGAAACTGTCGTTCAAGAGGTGGTGATTCGTGAAGTCGAAGTGGTGCGTGAAGTCCCCGCAGCCAGCGCCTCTGCCTTGGTGGTTGATAAACCTCTGCGCTCTGGTCAGCACGTGTACGCCAAAGGGCGTGATCTGGTGGTTTTGGCCATGGTCAACCCAGGCGCTGAAATCATGGCCGATGGTCATATCCATGTGTACGCGCCACTGCGCGGCAAAGCCATTGCTGGCGCGCGTGGCGATGAGCAAGCACGCATCTTCACCTCTAGCCTTGAGGCTGAGCTGCTGTCGATTGCGGGCACCTACCGCACCAGCGGCGACGCCCCCTTGCCTGCGGAGGTCGCCGGAAAACCAACGCAAATCAGCTTGCAGGGCGACAAGTTGGTGATGCAAGCACTGTAAAATTTGACAGTTAATTTGCAAAAACAACTTAGGGTTCATACATGACAAAAATCGTGGTGGTGACTTCTGGCAAAGGCGGTGTGGGCAAGACCACAACCAGCGCCAGTTTTTCTTCTGGTCTCGCCTTGCGTGGCTTCAAAACGGTGGTCATCGACTTTGACGTCGGCCTGCGTAACCTGGACCTCATCATGGGTTGCGAGCGTCGCGTGGTGTATGACTTCATCAACGTCATCAATGGTGAAGCTACGTTAAACCAAGCACTGATCAAAGACAAACAGTGCGACAACTTGTATGTGCTGGCGGCGTCACAAACGCGTGACAAAGATGCGCTGTCGCAAGATGGCGTGGAACGCGTTTTGAACGAACTCAAAGAGATGAAGTTCGACTACATCGTGTGCGACTCCCCTGCTGGCATCGAAGTGGGCGCCATGATGGCCATGCACTTTGCCGACGAAGCTTTGGTGGTCACGAACCCCGAAGTGTCTTCAGTGCGTGACTCTGACCGCATCTTGGGCATGCTCAGCAGCAAAACCAAGCGAGCCATCGAAGGTGACACACCCATCAAAGAACATTTGCTCATCACACGTTACAACCCCAGTCGCGTGGAAGAAGGCCAAATGCTGTCCTTGGAGGACATCCAAGACATCTTGCGCATCCCATTGATTGGTGTGATTCCCGAATCACAAACCGTATTGACCGCTTCCAACCAAGGTTTGCCAGCGGTTCATTTGGAAAATACTGACGTATCAGAAGCCTACAAAGACGTGATCAGCCGTTTCTTGGGCGAGGACTTACCCATGCGCTTCACAGAACACGTCAAGCCAGGCTTGCTCAAGCGCATCTTTGGCGGGAAATAAGCCATGTCGTTGCTCTCTCTCTTACTTGGCGAGAAGAAAAAAACTGCAAGCGTTGCCAAAGAACGCTTGCAATTCATCCTCACCCACGAGCGCACAGGCCGTAACTCACAGCCCGACTACTTGCCCGCATTGCAACGCGATTTGGTAGCCGTGCTCTCCAAATACGTGAACATCAATCCCGATGACATCAAAGTGAATCTGGAGCGTCACGACAACCTCGAAGTGCTCGAAGTCAAAATCGAGCTGCCCGAGTAACATTGATAACACCTCAAAACAAAAAGCGACTCGAGGGTCGCTTTTTGTTTGGCTGTCACAAGGACAAAAGGGGGATTAACCGCCCTTGCTGGTGCGCTTGCCAGGGTTCTTTTTGCTACGCGTCGCAACACCGCGCTCAAGGCTCACGCGTTGACCGCGACCGCCTGTGCGCAGCACAGTGCCTGGCAGTGGAATTGGTTTTGGTGCGCGTTTGCGGTCGGCTTCAGTGACGATTTTGTTTCCCATGAAATTTCCAAGTAAAAAAAGTTACAGCCCCTAATTAGGCCACAAGTA
>JACCDH010687429.1_pt1 | contig 22728 bp, 24 predicted proteins | sample 7442481 | NCBI WGS metagenome assembly JACCDH01 (sample SAMN15323433, study PRJNA562643) | freshwater metagenome | isolation source: river surface water | place: USA:Blue River Watershed | collected 2017-08-15
GCGTCGCGGTTCTCGCTGTAGCGCAGCGCGACCGCGAAGTGGGTCGGGTTGGTGACCACCACATCGGCCTTCGGCACTTCGGCCATCATCCGGCGGCGCGCCATCTCGCGCTGCTGTGCCCGGATGCGTCCCTTGATCTCGGGACTGCCCTCCTGCTCGCGATGCTCCCGTTTCACTTCGTCGCGCGTCATCATCAGCTTCTTCGCGTATTGCCAGCGCTGCCACGGCACGTCGATCACGGCGATCAGCGCCAGCGCGCCGGCCATCGCGGCGAATGCGCGAAACAGCAGGCCGCCCAGCAACGGACCTGCGGCCGCCAGCGGCGTGGCGGCCAGCGCGAACAAATGATCGGACTGGCCTCGCACCACGGTCCACGCTGCCGCGCCGACCAGCACGGTTTTCGCCAGCGCCTTGCCCAGTTCGGCCAGCGCATGCAGGGAGAACATCCGCGCGACGCCGCTGACCGGGTCCAGCCGGTCAAACTTCGGCATCAGCGCCTTGACCGAAAAAAGCCAGCCGCCAACCAGCAAGGGCGAGACAATCACCGCTGCCAGAATGACGGCGGCAAACGGCAGCATGGCCCACAGCACGCGAGCGGTCTCGCGGCTGCCGTGCTCCAGCAGCAGCGCCGTATCGAACGCGAGCTCGCGCGGGAAGGAAAGCGATTCTGTCATCAGGCCGGCCAGCATGTGCTGCAGCGACGCACCCGTCGCCCACAGCAGCAGGCCGCCGGCCAGCAGCGACGCGCACGCGGCCAGCTCGCGCGAGCGCGGTATGTCGCCCTCTTCGCGCGCATGCTGCAGCCGCCGTTCACTGGCGGGTTCGGTCTTTTCGAGGTCGCTGTCGCCGGACATGGACTACGCCGATGGATGTGCGGATGAGCGCCCGGCTAGAACCCGAGGCTTTCCAGCAGGTCGTCGACCTGCTCCTGGTCGGCGACGACATCGGTCTTTCCCTCGGGATTGACCTGCGGTCCGTTGATCAAGCCGTTCGACACCTCGCGCCGTCCTTCGACCGGCGCATGCTCGATCAGCAGCTGCACCAGCTGCGACTCCATGCTGTGGCCGAGTTTCGTGACTTTCGTGATCACCTGCCCGGTCAGGTCCTGGAAGTCCTGCGCCATCATGATGTCCAGCAGGTGCTTCTTGGTATCGGCGGCCGAGTCGCGCGCGCACTCGAGAAAGGCCAGCGTGCGCTGCGCAATCCCGGTGTCGTCGGTCGCAAGCGCGGCCTGCCACTCGCCGATCAGCTCGGTCGCCCCAAGCTCTATCGCATCCTGCAAAGGCGAGGCGGCGTCAGTGGCGTTCAGCACGCGCTGCGCCGCCTGCTCGGTCATCTTCGCGACATACATCAGACGGTCACGCGTGTTCGTGATGTCGTCCTTGGCCAGCCGCTCGATCTCCTTGTCGAGACCCAGGTCGCGCAGGCTTTCGTGCAGGCTGCGCGTCAGTTGCCCGACGCGTGACAGCAATTCTTCATAGCGCGACTGCTCGTGGTCGCCGGTGTCCTTCATCGCCGCTTCCATGATCAGGCCGCCTTTTCCATCTTCTCGAAGATCTTCGACAGTTTTTCATCCAGCGTCGCGGCGGTGAAGGGCTTGACCACATAGCCGCTCGCGCCAGCCTGCGCGGCAGCGATGATATTTTCCTTCTTCGCCTCGGCCGTCACCATCAGCACTGGCAGCTTGGCGATCGCGGCGTCGGCGCGGATCTGCTTGAGCATCTCCAGGCCATCCATGTTGGGCATGTTCCAGTCCGAGATCACGAAATCGAAGTTCTCATTCTTCAGCTTCGACAGCGCCATCGCGCCGTCCTCGGCCTCGTCGACGTTCGAATACCCGAGTTCCTTCAGCAGGTTGCGCACGATGCGGCGCATCGTGGAGAAATCGTCGACGACGAGGAATTTTGTCTTGGGGTCTGCCATCGCGGCTCCGTAATCGTTCATGAATCGGCCCGATGGCCTGGCCATCGGTTCTTGATTGTCGTCAGGCTCAGACGCGCAATGCCCGTCCGCCCTCTCTTTCCAGCTGTCCGAGCACCCGCGTCGGCAGCTGCGTCAATGGCGCCACCTCATGCACCGCGCCCACCACGACCGCTTCGCGCGGCATGCCGTAAACGACGCAGCTCGCCTCGTCCTGCGCGAAATTGATCGCGCCCGCCTCGCGCATCTTCAGCATGCCCGCTGCGCCATCCTTGCCCATGCCGGTCAGGATCACGCCGAGCGCATTCTTGCCCGCATTGATCGCCGCCGATTCGAACAGCACATCCACCGACGGCCGGTGCCGGTTCACCGGCGGACCCTGGTCGAGGCGCGTCACATAGTTCGCACCGCTGCGAACCAGCATCAGGTGCGAATGCCCCGGCGCGAGATACGCATGCCCCGGCAGGACACGCTCGCCGTCCACGGCCTCCTTCACCGAGATACGGCACAGGCTGTCCAGCCTTTGCGCGAACGAGCGCGTGAATCCTTCGGGCATGTGCTGCACGATCAGGATGCCCGGACAATCGGACGGCATCTGCTGCAAAAATTCGCGGATCGCCTCGGTGCCGCCGGTCGACGCGCCGATGATGATCAGCTTCTCGCTCGACGACAGCGGGTTGCGCAGGGTCGGCAGCGGCTGTCCTGCCGCCGTTTCCGTCTGCCGGCTGCGCGCCTGGACCCGCGCTCGCGACGCTGCGCGTATCTTGTCGGCGATCAGCTCCGCATAGTCGCGCATGCCGGACTGTATCGACATCTTCGGCTTGGCGACGAAGTCGACCGCGCCCAGTTCCAGCGCGCGCAAGGTGGTCTCGGAACCGCGCTCGGTCAGCGAGGACACCATTACCACCGGCATCGGCCGCAGCCGCATCAGCCGCTCGAGAAAATCAAGGCCATCCATCTTCGGCATCTCGACGTCCAGCGTCAGCACGTCCGGATTGCGCTCGCGGATCAGTTCGCGTGCCACCAGCGGATCGGGTGCGACGCCGATCACTTCCATGTCGGGCTGGTCATCGACGATCTCGCGCATCACGCTGCGTATCAGCGCGGAATCGTCGACGATGAGCACTCGTATCTTCGAAGCCATGGTTCAGCCGCGCCAGATCAGAACTCTTCCCAGTCGCCATCGGCAGCGACAACTTTCTTGACTGCCTTGGGCGCCGTGACCGGCGCCGCCGGCCTCGCGGCGCGCGCCACAGGCTGCGCAACGGCCTTGCTTGTCTTTTTCGGCACCGCGCGTGCGGCCGAACCCATGCCCGAAACGCGGAATACGCTGACGATCTCGGCCAGCGCAGCCGCCTGTTCCTGCAGGCTGTCAGCAGCGGCCGCCGCCTCTTCGACCAGCGCCGCGTTCTGCTGCGTGACCTGGTCCATCTGCGTGATCGCCTGGTTCACCTGCTCGATGCCGGCGCTCTGCTCGTTGCTGGCCGCGCTGATCTCGGCAACGATGTCGGTCACGCGGCGGATGCTGCCCACCACTTCGTCCATCGTGCTGCCAGCCTCGGCCACCAGCTTGCTGCCGTTTTCGACCTTGTCGACCGAGTCCCCGATCAGGCCCTTGATCTCTTTTGCGGCCGCCGCGCTGCGCTGCGCGAGGCTGCGCACTTCGGTCGCGACCACGGCAAATCCGCGGCCCTGCTCGCCGGCGCGCGCCGCCTCGACCGCCGCGTTCAACGCGAGGATGTTGGTCTGGAACGCAATGCCGTCGATCACGCCGATGATGTCGACGATCTTCTTCGCCGATGCATTGATCTGCTCCATCGTCTGCACCACTTCCGACACCACCGAGCCGCCGCGCGCCGCGACTTCGGACGCACTGATGGCCAGCTGGTTCGCCTGGCCCGCGTTCTCGGCGTTCTGGCGCACGGTCGAGGTCAGCTCCTCCATCGACGACGCGGTCTCTTCGAGCGAGCTGGCCTGCTGCTCGGTGCGCGACGACAGGTCGAGGTTGCCGGCCGCGATCTGGCCGGAGGCGGTCGCGATGGTGTCGGTGCCGTTGCGGACATTGCGCACGATGTCCGCCAGCTTGTCGCGCATCGCCTGCATCGCGGCCATCAGGCTGCTGCTGTCGCCTGGGGCCAGCCTGATCTGCACGTCGAGTTCGCCGGCAGCGATGCGGGAAGCGACGTCGACCGCATCCTGCGGCTCGCCGCCCAGCTGTCGGGTGATGCCGCGAGTAATGACCCACGCGGCAATCATGCCGATGACCACGGCGGTCAAGCCGAGCAGGACCAGCAGTCGCTTGGCACTTTCATACGCTGCGACGCCGGCTGCGCTGGCTTCCTGCGAGAGCCGTTCTTCCATCATTGCCAGGTCACCAAGCTCGTTCATCAGCTTGCGCTGGAGCGGCCGGACCTCCTCGATCAGGACCTTGGTCGCTTCAACCGTCTTGTTCTGCAGGCCAAGATCGACCGCGCGATTCATGGGCGGCAGGATGGCCGAGTGTTGCTCATGGACCCGCGCCAGCAGCGAACGTTCTTCCTGGGTCGTGCTCGGATGCTCAAACAGCCGCGACAACTTCTCGTCGGCCGCCGCAAATTTTTTCTCGCCTTCCCTGATACGGTCCACCTCGGGCTGCATTTCCTGCATGGTCTGCAGCAAGACCACATTGCGAACCGCGATCATGCGGTCGAACACGGTGGCGCGCATGGCCATCAGCTGCGCCACCTGAGCGTTATTGACCTGCGCGATCTGGTCGATGCGTTCCTGCATCATGGCCATGCGGTTGAGTCCGAGCACGATGGCGAGCACCATCAGCGTGATGATCAGCGCAAAGCCCGCTGCGAGACGGGGGCCGACCTTGAGGTGCGAGAGGTTCACGAAAAAATTCTCCGTCAGGGATTAAGCGGCGAGGCTGTCGACCAGCCCCATCTCCTCGGACGACATCAGCTTGTCGATGTCGACCAGGATCAGCATCCGGTCATCCAGCGTGCCGAGCCCGATCAGGTAGTCGGTGTTGAACGTGGTTCCCATCTCGGGAGCGGGACGGATCTGCGCCGGCGCCAGCGTGGTCACGTCGGAAACGCTGTCGACCACCATCCCGACCACGCGGCCGGCGATGTTCAGGATGATCACCACGGTGAATTGGTCATAGACCGGATCGCCGAGGTTGAAGCGGATGCGCATGTCGACGATGGGCACGATGATGCCGCGCAGGTTGACCACGCCTTTCAGGAAGTCGGGCGCGTTCGCGATACGCGTAACGGTCTCGTAGCCGCGGATCTCCTGCACCTTCAGGATATCGATCCCGTATTCCTCGGCCCCCAGCCGGAACGCGAGGAATTCGCGGGTGCCGGGATCGGTGACGGCGGCTTCGCTGCCTGTTTCGAAAGTGTCGCTTTGCATGGGATACCTGTGCGTTGGGTGCGTTGACGTCTTTGCTGCTGCTTACGGCAGCTTAGTCAAACGTGTTGAACCGGAATAGGTTGAGCAGAGCGCATTTACAGCGGCTGTTTCCGCGTCCCGCGCAGCAGCGACGAAACATCAAGGATCAGCGCCACGCTGCCGTCGCCGAGTATGGTCGCGCCGGAGATGCCGGCCACGCGCCGATAGTTCGCCTCGAGGTTCTTGACGACCACCTGCTGCTGTCCGACCAGCTCGTCGACCAGCAGCGCAGCCTTGCCGTCGTCGGCCTCGATGATGACCGCGATGGTCGTTCCGTCCTCGCCGTCGCTACCGGTTTCGAATACGCCGCCCAGCGAAATCACGGGCAGGTATTCGCCGCGCACGCGAATCACCTGCCCCTGTCCGGCGATGTGGCTCAGGTCCTGCGGACGCGGCTGCAGCGACTCCAGCACGTAGTTCAGCGGCAGGATGTAGACCTCGTCGCCGCTGCGCACCGACATGCCGTCGAGAATGGCCAGCGTCAGCGGCAGCGCGATCGACACCGTGGTGCCGACGCCCACAGCCGAGCGGATGTCGACCTGGCCGCCGAGCGCGGCGATGTTGCGGCGGACCACGTCCATGCCGACGCCGCGTCCTGATACGTCGGTGACTGTTTCGGCCGTCGAGAAGCCGGGCGCGAAGATCAGCTGCCAGACTTCGGCGTCGCTCATCGCGTCCGACACCGGCAGGCCCTGCTGGCGTGCCTTCGCGAGGATGCGCTCGCGCTTCAGGCCTCCGCCGTCGTCGGCCACCTCGATCACCACATGGCCGCCGCGGTGCATGGCCGACAGCGTCAGCCTTCCCGATGCCTCCTTGCCGGCGGCCACGCGCGCGTCAGCTGATTCGATGCCATGGTCGATGCTGTTGCGCACGAGGTGCGTCAGCGGATCGATGATGCGCTCGATCAGGCCCTTGTCGAGCTCGGTCGCCGCGCCGTGCGTGACGAAATCGACTTTCTTGCCGAGCTTGCCCGCCAGTTCGCGCACCATGCGCGGGAAGCGCGAGAACACATAGTCCATCGGCATCATGCGGATCGACATCACCGCTTCCTGCAAATGGCGCGTGTTGCGGGTCAGCTGAGAGACGCCGTTGAGCAGCTTTTCATAGATCATCGGGTCGAGGCCGTTGGCGCGCTGCTCTATCATGGCCTGCGTGATCACGAGTTCGCCGACCAGGTTGATCAGCTGGTCCACCTTTTCGACCGACACACGGATCGACGACGACTCGCTGCCGTTCGCGGCAGGCTTCTCGGCTGCCGTCGGCCTTGCCGGCGCGGGCAGCACCGGCTGCGCCGGCAGGTCGAACAGCTCGTAGGCCGGATCGACTGCCGGCACTTCCTGTGCGACCTCGACGATGGACAGCGTAGTCGGATCGACGACGAAGGCGCACAGCGCGCAGATGTCCTCGCAGGGCTCGCCGGTCTCCAGCAGCACGGCCTGGCTGTCGGCGTCGACCGGGCTGACCCGGCCGAGCAGGCCGAGCTCTTCAGTCAGCGCCGCCATGTCTTTCGCGGAGATGCCCGGCATCGTGATGCGGACGATGCGCATCGCCTTTGCCGGCGGTGCCGATGCCGTGGCTGGCGGCGGCGCGACGCCCGCGCCGGCGGCCAGCGCCTTCAGGCGCTCGAGCATGGCGTCGACTTCCGGCTGGTCGACCGGCGCGCCGTCGCGATGCCCGCGCAGCAGCATCTGCAGCACGTCCTTGGCCGCGAGGAAGGCCTCGATATGTTCGGCCGTCAGCGCCATCTCGCCCTTGCGCAGGCGGTCGAGCAGCGATTCGAGCACATGCGTCACGCCCGTCATGTCGGCCAGCCCGAAGGTGGCCGCGCCTCCCTTGATCGAATGCGCGACGCGGAAGATCGCGTCGATGTCGGCCATGTCGAACGACGCCGGATCAAGGCCTAGCAGCAGCCGCTCCTTCTCCGCGAGCAGCTCGTCGGCCTCGTCGAAGAAGACCTGGAAGAACTGGCTGATCTCGACAGTCATGAGGTCCTCCCCGGGCCGATCACCTTGGCCACCACTTCGAGCAGCTTGTTCGGGTCGAACGGCTTGACCATCCAGCCATTCGCGCCGGCCTCGCGTCCCTTGGCCTTCATCTCCGGACTCGACTCGGTGGTCAGCATCAGGATCGGTACGCTGCGGTACGCCGGTTCCGCCCGCAGCCGCCTGATCAGCGTCAGTCCGTCCATGTTCGGCATGTTCTGATCGGTCAGCACGAGATCGAACGGTGAGGCCTGTGCCTTCTGCAGCCCGTCGACACCGTCGACCGCATCGATCACCTGATAGCCGCCGCTGCGCAGCGTGAAGCCCAGCATTTGCCGCAGCGATCCCGAGTCGTCGACGGCGAGGATTTTTTTGCTCATGTGATTTCCAGGTTGGTTCTCTGGTGGACTTCGCTTCGCTCTTCCACCTTAAAAAAGTTCGATGTCGCCACTGCCCATGTGATGCTGCGGAATGCTGATGTTTTTTCCATTGGCCGGCCGCTCGCCGCCATCGGACAGCCGCGCATGTGCGCTGGCGATCAGCTGCGCCGCGATGTCCTCGAACTGCAATGCCGTCAGCGCGCTGTCCAGGTGCGCGCAGGCTTTGGCAACGAGCGCCTCGCATTCCGGGTCGAGATGGCCGTCAAGCGACTGCTGCCGCGCCAGCGCCTCGTGCGCGCCGATGAAGCCGGAGGACAGCTTCGCGATCGCTTCCTTCAGCAGGATCTCGAGCTGCACGAGATCGGCGCGCACGGCGGTGATGTCGTTCGTCATGGCTTGCCTCCCGCCGCCGGCGCAGCCTTCAGCGCGTCGCCGGCCTCGGCGCCGCTGCCGACGTCGATCTTCTGCCCCTCGCCGGTGACGGCCTGCTCGGCGCGCTTGTTCATCACGACGATGGAAATGCGCCGGTTCATCGGATTGTCCGGGTGCTCCTTGTCCATCGGCACGGCGGATGACAGGCCGACCACGCGCAGCACTTTCGCCTCCTGCATCCCGCCCTGCACCAGCTCGCGCCGCGACGCATTGGCGCGATCGGACGACAGCTCCCAGTTGCTGTAGCCGCGCTCGCCGCCGGAGTAGACGAGATTGTCGGTATGACCGGACAGGCCGATGCGGTTCGGCACGTCGTTCAGCATGCGGCCGATCTCACGCAGGATGTCGCGGGTGTACGGTTGAACGGACGCGCTGGCCATGGCAAACATCGGGCGGTTCTTTTCATCGACGACCTGTATGCGCAGGCCTTCGCTGGTGATGTCGAGCAGCAGCTGCTTCTTGAACTGCTTCAGCAAGGGATTGGCGTCGATCGCGGCCTCGATCTTCTTCTTCAGCGCCTCGAGCTGCGCCTTTTCGCGCCGCTCAATCTCTTTCTGCGCGTCGGAGAGGTCGACCACCTTGCGCACTTCGCCCTCTTTCCTGGTCGCGTCCTTGCCGCCGCCCTTGATCACGCTGCTGCGCTCGGACACGGATGACCCGCCCTGTATGGCCACCTTCATCGGAGTCTTGAAGTAGTCGGCAATGCCTTCAAGCTTGGTCTTGGACGTGGAGGACAGCAGCCACATCAGCAGGAAGAAAGCCATCATCGCGGTCACGAAGTCGGCGTAAGCGATCTTCCACGCGCCGCCGTGATGGCCGCCATGGCCTTTCTTGACGCGCTTGACGACGATGGTGGCCTTTTCCGCTGCCATTTACTTGTTCTTTGCGCTGCGCAGGTGTTCTTCGAGCTCGGCGAAGCCGGGGCGCTCGGACGAGTACAGCACCTTGCGGCCGAATTCGACCGCGAGCGCCGGCGCGCAACCGTTGAAGCTGGCCAGCAGCGTCGCGCGTATGCATTGCAGCATCTTGGTGCCCTCGTCGGCCTTCTGCTCGAGCAGGCTGGCCAGCGGCGCGATGAAACCATAGGAGATCAGTATGCCGAGGAAGGTGCCGACCAGCGCGCGCGCGATCAGGATGCCCAGTTCCTCGGGAGGCAGGCCGATCGATTCCATCGTGTGCACCACGCCCATCACGGCGGCGACGATGCCGAAGGCCGGCATCGCGTCGCCGAGCTTGGCGATCGCGCCCGCGGGCACCACGGCCTCGTGGTGATGGGTGTCGATTTCGTTGTCCATCAGGCTCTCGATCTGGAATACGTCGATATTCCCCGCGACCATCAGGCGCAGATAGTCACAGATGAAGTCGATCGCATGATGGTCGGCGAGGATGCCCGGGTAGTTCTGGAACAGCGGGCTTTCCGCCGGCGACTCGATGTCGCGCTCGACGGCCATCATGCCCTCCTTGCGTATCTTTCCGAGCAGCTCGGACAGCAGCGCAAGCAGTTCAAGATAGCGCGCCTGCGTGTACGCCGATCCCTTGAAAAGCGTGGGAATTGCCCTCAAGGTCGCCTTCATGGACTTGCCGTTGTTGCCGACCACGAAGGCGCCGGCGGCGGCGCCACCGATCATCAGCAGTTCTATGGGCTGGAACAGCGCCGCGAGATGGCCGCCGGCCATCGCAAAACCGCCGAACACGGCGCCGACGACTATCAGGTATCCGATTATGACCAGCACGATGCGCTCCGAAAATGAAAAGCCCCGGGTCGCGGGATTGCGAACCCGGGGCCTTTGCCTCGGTTACGGCATCGGCGCTCGCGTATTAAGCGGCGACGGCCTCTTCGACGGCTTCGACTTTCTTCTTCTTGCCGGCGCGTGAAGGCGGGTGGCACAGCCCGCAGCGGTAGCGTGAATGCAGTTCGAACGCATGGCTGACGTAACGGCCGTGGCATTCGCTGCACTCGACCATGGTCAGCATCTTGCTGTCGAAGAAGCGGATCAGCGTCCACGCGCGGGTCAGCGACAGCAGCGGCTCGGCGCCCGGCGCGGGCGGCATCTGCTCGAGGTAGAGCTTGTACGCCTTGATCACCGCATCGACACCCTTGACCTGCGCGTTCTGCACGAGGAAACGGTGGATGCCCATGAATAGCGACGCATGGATGTTCGGCTGCCAGGTGATGAACCAGTCGGTCGAGAACGGCAGCATGCCTTTCGGCGGCGACACGCCGCGCAGCTCCTTGTACAGCTTCAGCAGGCGCTCGCGCGACAGCGTCGTTTCCGTCTCGAGCAGCTGCAGCCGCGCGCCCAGTTGAATCAGTTCGATCGCGAGGCCGATCTGGCGGCCCTCGGACACCACGCTTTTCGCAGCCATGTCTGTCTCCTGTCTTGCGTTGGCGACGCTTACGCGATCTCTTCGGCCGGTTGCCCGGCCATCAGGATGGTCGCGTGCGCATGCGACAGCGAGCGCTCTTTCGAATGGCTGGTCAGCATGCCGAGGATGGAAGCATCATCGAAGCGGAAGCGAGCCAACATCATGTTGCTCGATGCGAGCTTCACGATCTGGGCCGGCGACAGGTTATCGATCAGGTCAGCGAGATCGGCACTGAGTCCGAGGCGGAAGATCGCGGTCGCGCGGTCGGCACGCACCATCTGTTGCGCCAGCATCAGGTAAGAAAGATTGGCGTCGCGGATGTCCGCCATCATGTCATTCATGTTCATGCCGTTCTCCCGTCTCTTTTTCGAAGGGCACTTCAGATTTGAGTGCCAGTGGGAGGATTGTGCCGATCGCGTAGTCGCGGATAAATCAGCGCACAACCGTATTTTCTGTGAGCAGGAGACTGTAGCGATTGTCGGTGTCTGTCCTACAGGCTGGCAACGGGTCTTCTCTGCCGGCATATACGGACGCCTGCGGCCGGAATTTAGGGGACTGATTGAAATTCAGTTTTCTGCCCATTGCTACGGACAGCCGCCGACCCATCGGCGCCCGCAAGGTTACCGGCGCGCTGCGTGCAGGCCTGCGTCTGGCGAGGTTGATTCGGTAGAACACTCACCGCTGAGGTTGCCTATCGATCCGGGCTTCGATCCCGCGATCTTCACGGAGCTGAAGATGGCGCAGCTCCGTCACATCAAGGGCTACGCAGACGGCGCTATCGAGTTCACCCGAAGCGCTTAAATCTCGTAACTGTCGCGCTCGCCGGCGAGCACCTGCTCGACCAGCTTGCGCGACAGGTTAGGCGCGAGCAGCTCGATGAAGGTGAACACGTAGCTGCGCAAATACGCGCCTTCCTTCAATGCGATGCGCGACACGTTCATGCCGAACAGCTGGCCGGCCGGTATCGCCTTCAGGTTCACGTCGCGCGCCGCGTTATACGCAAGGCCGGCGATCACGCCGACGCCCATGCCCAGTTCCACATAGGTCTTGATCACGTCGGCGTCGATCGCCTCCAGTACCACGTCGGGCTTCAGGCCGCGCCGCGCGAACGCCTGGTCGACCTTGTTGCGGCCGGCAAATGCGGCGTCATAGGTGATCAGCGGGTAAGCCGCGATGTCTTCCAGCGTGATCTCTTTCAGACGCGTCAGCGGATGCTCGTGCGGCACCACCACCATGTGCTCCCACTGAAAGCACGGCAATGACACCAGCCCGTCGACTTCGGCGATGGACTCGGTCGCAATCGCGAGATCGGCCTGGTTGTGCAGCACCATGTCGGCCACCTGCTTCGGATTGCCCTGCAACAGCGACAGCCTGACCTTCGGGAATTTCTGCGAGAAAGCCTGCACTACCGGCGGCAGCGAGTAGCGCGCCTGCGTGTGCGTGGTGGCGATGGTGAAGCTGCCGCTGTCCTGCGCGGCGAATTCCTTGCCGATGCGCTTCAAGCCCTCGACTTCCTGCAGGATGTTCTCGACCGCCTTCAGCACCTGCCGCCCCGGTTCGGTCAGGCCGCGGATGCGTTTGCCGTGCCGCGAAAAAATGTCGACGCCCAGCTCTTCCTCGAGCTCGATGATGGCCTTGGACACGCCGGGCTGCGACGTGAACAAGGCTTTGGCGGCCTCGGTCAGGTTGAAGTTCTGGCGCACGGCTTCGCGCACGAAGCGGAATTGGTGGAGGTTCATTGTTGTCGTTTCGCCCTGAAAAGACGCTGGATTCCGGCCCTCGCCGAAATGACGAATCTCCGGCCTGCGGTTTCCCGAGCGTCACCCCGGCGCTGGCCGGGATCCAGCGTTTTTATTTCCATTCAAGCAATTTTAAGCTCGAAATTCGCTTATATCCGGGAATCATATAAGCAAATGAATCTTGTGTAGTTTGGAATAAGGAAGAAGTTTATTAGCATTCCGGGTTCTTCGCGCGAGGCTTTATGACTTTAACTTATGTAGCATCCGGTTTTGCCGTTGGCATGCTGGTCGGCCTGACAGGCGTGGGCGGCGGCTCGCTGATGACGCCGCTGCTGACCCTGCTGTTCGGCATCAACCCGACCGTGGCCGTCGGTACCGACCTGGCATTTGCATCCATTACCAAGAGCGCCGGCACCATCGCCCATCGCGTGCGCAACACCGTCCACTGGGACATCGTGCGCCGCCTGTGCGCAGGCGCGCTGCCGGCCGCGCTGGCAGCGACGATCGCGCTGAAGTATTTCGGCGCACTTGACCAGCACATCGGCCAGATCATCCGCTATACCATTGCGTTCTCGGTGCTGCTGACCGCAACCGCGATCATTTTCCGCGGCCGCATGCAGGCCTGGATGAACGCGCACCCGGAACGGCAGCTGCACGGCCGCGCGCAGACGATCGCAACCGTGATCTCCGGCGCCGTGATCGGCGTGCTGGTCACCGTGTCGTCGATCGGCGCCGGCGCCGTCGGCGCGACCATCCTCGTGCTGCTCTACCCGAAGCTCAAGCCGGCCGAGATCGCCGGCACCGACATCGCCTATGCCGTGCCGCTGACCGCCATTGCCGCGTTCGGCCACTGGTGGCTCGGTTCGATCAACTGGGAACTGCTGGGCACGCTGCTGCTCGGTTCGCTGCCGGGCATCACCATCGGCTCGCTGGCCGCGCGCGCAGTTCCGGAAAAATTCCTGCGCGGCCTGCTCGCGACGACGCTGACCGGCGTCGCGGCCAAGCTGGTGCTGTAAGAAGATTTCAAGAGGAAGAACATGTACCGTTACGACCAATATGACCACCTGATCGTCAAGGAACGCGTCGCGCAGTTTCGCGGCCAGGTGCAGCGTCGCCTGTCCGGCGATCTGACCGAAGACGAATTCCGCCCGCTGCGCCTGCAGAACGGCCTGTACATGCAGCGCCATGCGTACATGCTGCGCGTGGCCGTGCCGTACGGGCTGCTGTCGGCGAAGCAGCTGCGCATGTTCGCGCATATCGCGCGCAAGTACGACCGCGGCTACGGGCATTTCACGACGCGCCAGAACATCCAGTACAACTGGATCGAACTGGAGCACACGCCGGACATCCTCGCTGATCTGGCTTCGGTCGAGATGCACGCGATCCAGACCTCGGGCAACTGCATCCGCAACACGACCTCCGACCAGTTCGCCGGCGTCGCCGCCGACGAACTGCTGGATCCGCGCCCTTACATCGAGATCCTGCGCCAGTGGAGCACCTTCCATCCGGAATTCGCGTGGCTGCCGCGCAAGTTCAAGATCGCGGTCAACGCCGCGAAGGAAGACCGCGCGGTCGTGAAGGCGCATGACATCGGCCTGAACGTGGTGAAGAACGACGCCGGCGAAGTCGGCTTCCAGGTGCTGGTCGGCGGCGGCCTTGGCCGTACCCCGATCATCGGCAGCGTGATCCGCGAGTTCCTGCCGTGGCAGCACCTGCTGACCTATATCGAAGCGATCATGCGCGTGTACAACCAGTACGGCCGTCGCGACAACAAGTACAAGGCGCGCATCAAGATCCTGGTGAAGGCACTTGGCGTCGAGGAATTCACGCGCCAGGTCGAGGCCGAATGGGCCGACCTGAAGGACACCCCGGGCACGATCACGCCGGAAGAACTGCACCGCGTGGCAGGCTATTTCACGCCACCGCCTTATGAAAAGCTGGACAACGCCACTGCGCTGCTCGAACAGCAGGCCGCAGAAAACAAGGCCTTCGGCGTCTGGATGGGCCGCAACGTGAAGCCGCACAAGGTGCCGGGCTATGCGATCGTCACGCTGTCGCTGAAAAAGACCGGCACGCCGCCGGGCGACGCGACCGCCGAGCAGATGGATTTCGTCGCCAACCTCGCCGACCACTACAGCTTCGGCGAACTGCGCGTCACGCACGAGCAGAACCTGGTGCTGGCCGACGTGAAGCAGTCCGACCTGCTGGCGGTGTACAAGGAAGCGAAGGCGCACGGCCTCGCGACCCCGAACATCGGCCTGCTGACCGACATCATCTGCTGCCCGGGCGGCGACTTCTGCTCGCTGGCGAATGCGAAGTCGATCCCGATCGCCGAGGCGATCGCGGAGCGCTTTGACGACCTCGACTACCAGCACGACATCGGCGACATCGACCTCAACATCTCGGGCTGCATCAACGCCTGCGGTCACCACCACGTCGGCAACATCGGCGTGCTCGGCGTCGACAAGGACGGATCGGAGTGGTACCAGGTATCGATCGGCGGCCGGCAGGGCAATGACAGCGCAATCGGCAAGATCATCGGCCCGTCGTTCGCGGCCGGCCAGATGCCGGAAGTGGTCGCGCGCCTGCTCGACGTCTATGTGCGCGAGCGCCATGATGACGAGCTGTTCATCGATACCGTCGAGCGCGTCGGCGTCGAACCTTTCAAGACACATGTGTATGCGACCCCGATCCCGGGCCAGGCGTACCAGGCAGGAGAAGACGCATATGCGTAAGATCATCAAGGACAAGGCCATCGTCAGCGACGACTGGAACGTGCTTAAACTCGCTGACGGCGACACGCCGGAAGGCATCGCTGTCCCGGCCGGCAAGCAGATCGTGCCGCTGCAGGTATGGCTGGCGCAGAAGACCACGCTTGCCGCGCGCGGCGACATCGGTGTCTGGCTGGCCAGCGACGAGCGCCCGGAGCAGCTGAAGGAAGACGCGAAGTCGCTGCCGCTGATCGCGGTCGATTTCCCGAACTTCGCCGATGGCCGCGGCTACTCGATCGCGTACAACCTGCGCGCGCGCGTCGGCTATGAAGGCGAGCTGCGCGCGATCGGCGACGTGCTGCGCGACCAGATGTTCTACATGTCGCGCGTCGGCTTCAATGCGTTCGCGACCCGCGAGGACCGCTCGATCGAGGAGGCGCTGAAAGGCCTGAGCGATTTCTCCGAGGCTTACCAGACCTCATGGGACCAGAAGAGCCCGCTGTTCCGCCGCGTGGCGCGCACCGCCGCGCAGGAGGCGTGATGAGCGCCGCCTTCGAGCAGCTGCTGGCCGGCACGCGCGCGACGCTGGACCGCATAGCGACCGAATTCGCGCCGGCGGTGTTCGCGTCCAGCCTCGCGGCCGAGGACATGGTGCTGACCGACCTGATCCTGCGCGCGAAGCTGCCGATCAAGATCTTCACGCTCGAGACCGGCCGCCTGCACAAGGAAACGCTGGGCATGATCGACCGCGTGCGCGAGGTGTATGGCTACGAGATCGAGCCGTACAAGCCGGACGCTGCGGCGGTCGAGGCTTATGTGTCTGCCAACGGCCTGAACGCCTTCTATGACAGCGTCGAGATGCGCAAGGAATGCTGCCGCATCCGCAAGGTCGAGCCGCTGAACCGCGCGCTGGCCGGCAACAAGGCCTGGATCACCGGGCAGCGCCGCGCACAGTCGGCAACGCGCACGGAACTGGCGGTGCAGGAAGACGACGCGGCGCATGGCATGCAGAAGTTCAATCCGCTGGCCGACTGGTCGGAAGAAGACGTATGGAACTACCTGCGCAGCAATGAGGTTCCGTATAATCCCCTGCATGACAAGGGTTATCCGTCCATCGGCTGCGAGCCCTGCACCCGCGCCATCCAGCCGGGCGAAGACATTCGCGCCGGTCGCTGGTGGTGGGAGAACCCCGAATCCAAAGAATGCGGCCTGCACGTCGTTGACGGCAAGCTGGTCCGCATCAAATCCGCGCAAGCGTAATCGAACATGAACACCTCCGTAGACAACCAACACTTCATCGACGCCGCCAGCAACCGTCACCTCGACTGGCTGGAATCCGAGGCGATCCACATCATGCGCGAGGTCGCTGCCGAGTGCGGCAACCCGGCGCTGCTCTTCTCGGGCGGCAAGGACTCGGTGGTGCTGCTGCGCATCGCCGAGAAAGCCTTCAGGCCGGGCAAGTTCCCGTTCCCGCTGGTGCACATCGACACCGGCCACAACTTCGCCGAAGTGATAGCGTTCCGTGACCGCCGCGTCGCCGAACTGGGCGAGCGCCTGATCGTCGGCTCGGTCGAAGATTCGATCAAGCGCGGCACCGTGCGCCTGCGCAATCCGCAGACCGATTCGCGCAATGCCGCACAGGCGGTCACGCTGCTGGAGACCATCGCCGAGCACAAGTTCGACGCCTGCATCGGCGGCGCGCGCCGCGATGAAGAGAAGGCACGCGCGAAGGAGCGCATCTTCTCGTTCCGCGACGACTTCGGCCAGTGGAACCCGAAGGCGCAGCGCCCCGAGCTGTGGGACCTGTATAACACCCGCGTGCATCCGGGCGAGAACATGCGCGTGTTCCCGATCTCGAACTGGACCGAGCTCGACGTGTGGCAGTACATCGCCCGCGAGAAGCTGGCGCTGCCGTCGATCTACTTCGCGCACGAGCGCGAAGTCATTCCGCGCAACGGCCTGCTGGTGCCGCTGACGGACCTGACGCCGGCAAAAGAAGGCGAAACCGTCGAGAAGCGCATCGTGCGCTTCCGTACCGTCGGCGACATTTCGTGCACCTGCCCGGTCGCGTCCGACGCAGCCGATGTGTCGGCCATCATCGCCGAGACCGCAGTCACGCAGATCACCGAACGCGGCGCAACCCGGATGGATGACCAGACCTCCGAAGCGTCGATGGAAAAGCGCAAGAAAGAAGGATATTTCTAAATGAACGCCGTAGCAGACAAGAACATCGCAACGACCAGCGCGCAGGAGCGCGGCCTGCTGCGCTTCATCACCGCCGGCTCGGTCGACGATGGCAAGAGCACCCTGATCGGCCGCCTGCTGTTCGACAGCAAGGGCATCTTCGCCGACCAGCTCGACGCGATCTCCCGCGCCCGCCACAAGCGCACGGTCGGCGACATGATCGACCTGTCGCTCTTGACCGACGGCCTTGAGGCCGAGCGCGAGCAAGGCATCACGATCGACGTCGCGTACCGCTATTTCGCGACGCCCAAGCGCAAGTTCATCATCGCCGACGCGCCGGGCCACGAGCAGTACACGCGCAACATGGTGACCGGCGCATCGACCGCCGACGCCGTGATCATCCTGGTCGACGTGTCGAAGGTGAAGATCGACGAGCAAGGCCGCGCCGAGCTGCTGATCCAGACCAAGCGCCACTCGACGATCGCGCAGCTGCTGCAGATCGAGCATGTGATCGTCGCGGTCAACAAGATGGACCTCGTGAATTATGACCGCGCCGTGTACGACCACATCGTCGCGGCCTACAAGGAATTCGCGGACACGCTGGGCCTGAAGGACATTCACACGATCCCGATGTCGGCGCTGGCCGGCGACAACGTGGTGGTGCGCAGCGAGCAGATGGGCTGGTACCAAGGCCCGACGCTGATCGAGCTGCTGGAATCGCTGTCGGTGTACGACGACGAGCACTCGGCAGCGCTGCGCTTCCCGGTGCAGCTGGTGGCGCGCCACAACGGCCACGAGGCGAACGACTTCCGCGGCTACATGGGCCGCATCGAGGCCGGCACCGTGAAGAGAGGCGACAAGATCATCGTCCAGCCGAACGGCCACCAGGCGACGGTGAAGGACATCGTCACGCTCGACGGCTCGCTGGACAGCGCATCGGCGGGCAAGTCGGTGACCATCCTGCTGGACGAATACGTCGACATCTCGCGCGGCGACATGCTGGCATCGGCCGAAGTGCCGGCCACCGTGCTGAAGAACTTCAGCGCCGATGTCTGCTGGCTGTCGGAAGAGCCGCTGAACACAGGCCGCAAGTACTGGCTCAAGCACACGACGCGGCAAGTCGCGGCCAAGGTGACGGGCATCGAGTCGCTGCTGGACATCAATACCCAGCAACGCCACGAAGGCAACGAGCTCAAGCTCAACGGCATCGCGCGAATCAACGTGACCGTGCAGCAGCCGCTGGCCGCCGATCCTTACGAGAAGGTACGCGCCACCGGCAGCTTCATCCTGATCGACGAAATCTCCCACCAGACCGTCGCTGCGGGCATGATCCGGCTGGACTGATTCTCAGGCTTTTCCATGTCCCAGCATCTTGACAGACCTGCCCGCACCACGCCGGGCAAGGTCTGGCTGGTCGGCGCCGGTCCCGGAGCCGCCGACCTGATCACCGTTCGCGGTGCACGCATTCTCGCCAACGCCGACGTCGTGCTGCACGACGCGCTGGTCACTCCCGACATCCTCGCCCTGTGCCCTCAGGCGCTGCTGGTCCCGGTCGGCAAGCGCAGCGGGCAGCGTTCCACCGCGCAGGTACTGATCAATCAGCAGATCATTGAGTGCGCGTTCCGCTTCGATCGTATAGTGCGCCTGAAGGGCGGCGACCCGATGCTGTTCGGGCGGGCCGATGAAGAACTGGTCGCGCTTGAAACGGCGAACGTGCCGTACGAAATCGTCCCGGGCATCACCACCGCATTCGCGGCAGCCGCATCGATCAGGCAACCCCTGACCAAGCGCGGCGTCGCGCGCAACGTGGCCTTCTTTACGTCGACGACCGCCCCCGGCGAGCCCGACCAGACTGCGCTGCCCGGCTGCGACACGCTGGTGCAGTACATGGGCGGGCAGGAAGCGATCGCGACGGCGAAACGCCTGCTGGAACGCGGCCATGCGCCGCAGACCCCGGTGATCGCCATCGAGAATGTCAGCCGCGCTGACGAGCGCGTGATGCGCCTGTCGCTCGCCGACATGGTCAACGGCCTGCCCGACTGCAGCGGACCGGTGCTGGTGATGATCGGCGAAGCGCTGCGCGAGCGCAGCTGATCGCTTTCAGAGCGCCTTCGCTCACCGAACGCGTCGCAAGCCAACCACAATCGCCCCCTCATCGTTTGGAGACAACCGATGAATCCGGTGCTGGCGGACTGTTCATCAGCCTCCTGATGCGCATTGCATTGCATCGTCACGACTTCATCGTTTTCATGCGAGGAGTCGACGATGCGCCGCATTATCGCGCTGAAGAAAAAGCCGCTGAAGGGCAAGCGTGACTACCGTCCTCGCCGCGTCTGGTCGCTGCAGCAGAAACTTGAAATCCTGGAGCGCGCCGACGAAGCCAGCACCGTGGTCGCCGCACGCGAGTTCGATGTCGACATCCGCCTGGTATTCCAGTGGCGGGCTCACCTGAAGAACGGCGAGCTTGCGCAAAGAACCTGGAAGGATCCGGGACGGATCAGGCGCAAGAACAGGCGGCCAGAGGAGGCCGAGCAGACCGAGGAAATGGACGAGTAGCGCAGAGGCAGGACAGCTGTCGACACGTCAACAGGCATAGCACATACATCAAGCAGAAATGACGACGCCTCCCGAAGGAGGCGTCGCGCCGGAGAAAACTGTTGGATGAAACTCCGACGAACTACGATACGGATCATCAACGATGCATTGAGTCGGTTCAAAGCCCATGCAAACAATGCCGATCCTCATTCTTCAATCGAATTGAATACTTCGATCGATGAGAGAACAGAGCTATCGCTTTCGATGGCCGAATGTTTAGCCGGACTCGATAACGATCAGCTGCAGTCCTGCATCGTGCTCGCGCAATAGCCAGCGATGGCCTCGAGCACGGCCGGGCTTTCGCCCACCGCATCGGCGACACTCAGCTGCAAGTCCGGGTACGCAGCGCGCAATTCGTCGATCATCGGCGGCAGGTCACGCAGCACATGGCCGCCCTGCCCGAGGAACACCGGCACCACGCTGATCTGCGTGCATCCCTGCTGCGTGAGCTGCGTCACCACGGCAGGCAGCCGGGGCTCCATCAGTTCGAGGAAGGCCAGTTCGACCAGGGTTTCGGGCGTACGCTGCCGAAGAATCTCCTGCAATCGCTGGAAGGGCTTTGCCCAACGCGGATCGCGCGCGCCATGCGCGAACAGGACCAGTGCGGATGTGTTTTGCATTAATGTCGCTCCACCCACCACAGCGCCGCAATCGCCGCCAGCAGGAACAACAGGCTGGGCAGCACCGCCGTTGCGAGCGGCGGCCAGGTGTTCAGCAGGCCGAGGTGGGAAAACAGGTTGTTCAAAAGATGGAAGCCCATGCCGATCATGATGCCGACAAACACCTTCAGCGACAGGCCGCCGCTACGCGCCTGCATATAGGCAAACGGCAGCGCCAGCACCATCATCACCAGCAGCGCCACCGGATACAGCAACTTGCGCCACAGCGCGATCTCGTATTGCTCGCTGCGCTGGTTGTTTTCCTGCAGGTGGCGGCTGAACTGCGCGAGATCGAACGCCGACATCTCCTTCGGGTCGGCCAGCATCACCGCGAGAATGTCCGGCGTGATGTCGGAGCGGATCAGCAGGCTGTCGAGCTTGCGGTGGCCGACGGCGACAGGCTGCCGCCCGGTCGCCGGCCCGGCCTCGGGGTTCAGCGTGATCTCTTCGACCGAAGTCAGCTTCCAGGTGTCTGCGCCGAGGAAATCGCCGCGCGCGGCGGATATGCGCGACACCATGCGCATCTTGCGGTCGAACTCGAACAGGCTGATGTCACGCACCGAACCGTCGGTCTCGATCTTGCGCGCATTCAGGAAGCGTGAGCCGGTCACCTGTCGCGTCTGGGGATCGCGGACCAGGTCCTTGGCCCACAGGCCGGAGCGGAATTCCGCCGACAGCGCCGAGCCCTGGACCAGACGCTTGAAGTTTTCGCGGTAGTCGTTGCATCGGGGCGCGATGAATTCGCCGAGCAGGAAAGTGATCGTCGCCAGTACGACGCCTATGCGCAGCAGCAGCCGCAACGCGCGGCCCATCGACAGCGAGGATGCGCGCATCACGGTGAATTCGGAGCGTGCCGCGAACTGAGCCATCACGTAGATCGTGCCGATCAGCGTGACGATGGGCATCAGCTCATACGCGTAGGCCGGCAAGCCGAGCGTGACATACAGCAGCGCGTGCTCGACCTGGTAAGGGCCACGTCCCACGGAGCCCAATTCGCCCATCAGGTCAAAGAATGCGAACAGCGCAAGGAAGGCGAACAGCGCGAACAGCACCGAGCGATAGATCTCGGAAGCGAAGTAGCGATACAGGACCCTCATGCGGCCGTCCTCCTGCGTACCAGCAGCGCGCCGCGCAGCAGACCGAGCAGCCGCGCCGGATGCCAGCGGCTGTTGGTATTGTTACGCCAGAAGAAAAGCAGCATCACCAGCAGCAGAACGGCAAGGTGGATCGGCCACCAGGTCAGGCCGAAGCTCATGCGGCCGGTGGCGACGCCCCCCTGCAGCACGCCGATCAGGTTGTTGTAGGTGATCGCCAGCAGCAGCGCGATCATCAGGTTCAGTCCGCGGCCCCGGCGCGGGTTCACGAAGCCCAGCGGTACCGCGATCAGCATCTGCAGCGCGCACATCAGCGGTATCGCGACACGCCACAGCAGCTCGGCAAGGTTGGACGGCGTCGGCTGCTCGACGAGCTGCCAGGTCGTCAGCGAGCGCGCCGCCTTGTTTTCCTTCAGCGCGGTCTCGCCGGTCGACATGAGCACCGTATATTTCTTGAACTCGACCGTGCGGAATTCCTTGTCGCCCGGCGCACCGTCATAGCGGCGGCCACGGAACAGTTCGAGCTTGCGTTCGCCGTCCGCCGAGACTTCCACGGTGCCCTCCTCGGCCGCGACGACGGTATCGCGCTTGCCGCGCTCCCTGACGAACACGTTGTTGACCTTGCTCGCGTCGTTGGCCATGCCCTCGACGAAGAAGATCTTGTCGCCGCGCGAGGACTCCTGGAACTTGCCCGGCGAGACGCGCGCAATGTCCTCTCGATGCTGGAAGCGTTCCTTGTATTCGGCCGCAGAGCGGTTGGCCCATGGCGTCAGCCAGATCGACAGCATCGCCGTCATGATCACCAGCGGCGCACCGACGGCCATCACCGGCCTCACCCATCGCGTCAGCGACACGCCGGACGCGAACCACACCACCATTTCGGAATCTTGATAATTGCGCGCGACCACCTGCAGCACCGAGATGAAGGCGGTCATCGACAGGATCACGGGAAGGTAGCCGAGGGAAGCAAAACCCAGCATCGCGGCGACATCAGTGGGAGCGATCTTGCCGGCCGCCGCGTCGCCGAGGATGCGGATCAGCATCACCGTGATAACGATCGTGAACAGGGTCGTGAAGACCGCGCCGACCGTTTGAAGCAGCTCGCGGCGTATGGCGCGCTGAAAAATCATTCGGGACTATAATTCCGGGGAATTAACGAGGAGCGGTCATGGACTTTAGCATAAAAGCTTTCAGTACAAAAAACGCAATCGCCGAGCAGAAGAC
>JACCDH010609531.1_pt1 | contig 22721 bp, 32 predicted proteins | sample 7442481 | NCBI WGS metagenome assembly JACCDH01 (sample SAMN15323433, study PRJNA562643) | freshwater metagenome | isolation source: river surface water | place: USA:Blue River Watershed | collected 2017-08-15
CCTGGGCCTCGGGCTCTACAATCTCGATCAGGCGCGCGATATCCGCCCAAGGTGCTCTCCAAGTGGTCGATATGCAAAGCGGTTCAGCGCCGGCCCCTTGCGGCGCCAGCCCCTTCGTTGCTTCACAATGTCGGGATGACGGCCAGATAGGCTGAGTCCCTGCAAAATGCAAGGACTATCCGCCCCGCTCCATCAGGCCATGTTTCTTCATGCAATGACGGAGCTGGTCATAGCTGAGACCGAGCGCCTTGGCCGTCTGGCGCTGGTTGTAGCGGTGGCGGGCCAGCGCCTGTTCGATGATCGATCGCTCATGCGCGTCGACTGCCGCCTTCAGGTCATTGACTGAATCCAGATGGACAGACGGCACAGGTGCCGTTGGTGCCGGTTTAACATCCGCATGGCCACTATCAGCCGCCAACATCGGCGACGGCTTCCACGGGCTATCGAACGGATCGAACACAATATGGGCGATCGGGCTGCTCCAGTCATCCCAGCGATAGACCGCGCGCTCCACCACGTTGCGCAATTCGCGGACATTGCCGGGCCACTGGTAGTTCTCAAGCTGCTGCATCGCCGCTTCGGAGAAGCCCGGCCAATCTTCCCAGCGCAGTTCGCTGGCCATCCGGCGGCCGAAGTATTCGGCCAGGACGCGAATGTCCCCTTCGCGCACCCGCAAGGGCGGGAGGGTGATCACTTCGAAGCTTAGCCGATCAAGTAGGTCAGAGCGGAACTTGCCCTGCTCTGCCAGCCGCGGCAGGTCTTCATTGGTAGCGGCGACGATGCGAACGTCGACGCGGATTGGCTTGGACGCCCCGATCCGCGTCACCTCACCATATTCAACCGCGCGAAGCAGGCGCTCCTGCGCCCCCATGCTCAGCGTTGCCAGTTCATCCAGGAACAGCGTGCCCTGATCGGCCTCTTCAAACCGGCCAGCACGGGCCTTGGTCGCGCCGGTGAAGGCGCCCGCTTCATGCCCGAACAGCTCGGCTTCGATCAGCGTTTCCGGCAAGGCCGCGCAATTCAGGGTGACCAGCGGCTCGGCCCAGCGCTTGCTCAACTGATGCAGGCGTTCGGCAATCAGTTCCTTGCCCGTGCCTCGCTCGCCAATCACCAGAACAGGTCGGCGCAGCGGCGCGGCGCGGCTGGTACGCTCGACCGCATCGAGGAAGGCCCCGGACTGGCCAATAAACTGAACGTCCCGCTCCATTCCCAATACATAGCGAAATTTCCCAACATCACGCAATATTCACGGCAAGTCGTTCGTCGAATTATCGAAAATGCCGCAGTTTTCTGCGCCAATCTCAAATTGGCACGCCCTTTGCTGAACAGGGCACAACACCAACGAAGGACCACGGCAATGTTCAGCAAGCCCCTTTCCCAGCGCTCAAAGCTCGACAAGGCGATTGTCGCCTCGGTTGCGGCCATGCTGGCGATGAACGTGTTCGTGCTGGCCCAGCAGCTGGACCGCGCCCCGGTTCTGGCCTCTGCCGATCAGGCGAATGCAGCGCAGCAGGCCTGACCCTGTGAACGACCCCCTTTCCCCCCTTGGGCCGGAAGCTTCTGATCCCCCCGCCGGCGGTGCCCAGTCCCCCCGCCGCGAAGCTCCGGCCCAAACCCCCTCGGGTTCGGCGCAGCGCGCCTCCCGCTTCGATAGTGAAGTGGAACGCCTGCGCCGCTCCCCCACCCCAACCTCTTCATCGTCTTCCTCTTCTTCCATCGGAGTTCCCTGGATGGGCATTTTCAGCCGCACCCGCGATATCATTGCCGCCAACTTCACCGACCTGCTCGACAAGGCCGACGATCCCGAAAAGATGATCCGGATGATCATCTTCGAGATGGAGGAAACCCTGGTCGAAGTGCGCGCCAGCGCGGCCCGCACCATCGCCGACCAGAAGGAAATGCACCGCCATACGGTGAAGCTGGACCGGCTGCAGGCCGACTGGGCGGAGAAGGCCCAGCTCGCCCTGTCAAAGGACCGCGAGGACCTGGCCCGTGCCGCGCTGATGGAAAAGAAGAAGGCCGGCGATATGGCCGACCAGCTGAAGGTCGAAATTGCCGTGCTGGACGATGCCCTGCGCGCCTATGAGCTGGACATCGAGAAGCTGCAGAGCCGCCTGCGCGAAGCCCGCAGCCGCCAGACTGCGATCGCCGCCCGCCTCGAAAGCGCCGAAAACCGCGTCAAGCTGCGCACGCTGCTGGCGAGCCAGCGGGTCGACGAGGCGATGGCCCGATTCGACCAGCTGGAACGCCGGGTCGACTATGCCGAAGGCCGCGCCGATGCGCTGGGCCTGGCCGACGGAACCAGCAAGCCGAGTCTGGCTGACGAAATCGCCGCCCTCGCCGGTCAGGACAAGATCGACGAGGAACTGGAAGCCATGAAGCGGGCTCTCTCGGGCAACGCTGACGGTAGCAAGGAGGCCTAAGCCATGGAGAACCTGATCCCACTGGTTGCGATCCTCGCAATCTTCGTCGGCCTTCCCTGGATCATCCTGCACTATGTCACCCGCTGGAAAACCGCCGCGACGCTGACCACCGATGACGAAGCCATGCTGGAAGAACTCTACAGCCTGGCCCGCCGGCTGCAGGACCGGGTTGAAACGGTCGAGCGCCTGGTCGCCGCCGATCATCCGGACTTCCAGCCGCAGCGCCTCGCCCACGAGCGCGAATTCGACAGCCAGCGCGATTTTGACCGCATGATTGCCAGCAAGGGGAGGGTCGGCCAATGAACACGCCGCGCACCAAATTCTATCGCGACAAGATCAATGGCAAGCTCATGGGCGTCTGTGCCGGGATCGCCGATTACACCGGGGTCGATGTGCTGTGGGTTCGCCTGGGCACGGTCCTGCTGACCCTGATGGGCGTCGGCTTCATCCCGCTGATCTATCTGGGCCTTGGCATCTTTGCCGAACGCAAGCCGCAGCACCTCTATTACAGCGACCGGCAGGAGCAGAAGTTCTGGCAGGGCGTGCGCCAATCGCCCACCCGCACCGCCCGCGAAGTGCGCGCCCAGTTCCGCGAACTGGACCGCCGGCTGGCCGATATCGAGCTGCACTATGTCTCATCCAACCCGCGCCTTTCCGAAGAAATCGAACGGCTGCGCTGAAATCAAGTTGAGGGGTAACGCGGATGGGTGAACTCATTCCAATCTTCGGCATCATCTTTGGGTGCAGCATCCCGATCGTTGCGATCTGGACCAAGCACCAGCGCAAGATGGCCGAGATTATGGCCCAAGCCACGGCCGAAAAAGCGGCACTTTACGCCACAAAAAACGCCGATCTGGAAGAACGCGTCCGCGTGCTGGAGCGGATCGTGACCGACAAGGGCTATGACGTTGCCAGCCAGATCGAAGCGCTGCGCGATGCGCGCAAGGTCGAGGCCCTGCTGGACAATAGCAAGAAGGAGGCCCGCTAATGAGCATCGATGGGCAGACCTTCATTGTACTGATCGTCGCGCTATCGACTGGCGGTTGGCTGATCAACAACTGGATCCGCGCGAAACACGGCTATGCGCTTGAAGACGAGTGGGGCGGCAAAACCCTGCGCGCCGAAACCAAGACAGCCGAAGCGCTGAAGGCAGAGAACGCCGAACTGCGCGAGCAGCTGGCCCACTTTGCCGATCGGGTGAAAGTGCTGGCACGGATCGTCACTGACAAAAGCGTCACAGTCGCCGCCCAGATCGAGGCGCTGCGCGACAGCCACGAAGCAAGCGATGAAGCCAAACAGGACAAGGGGGTCATCTGATGAACGGCGAACACTTCGAAATGGTCATGGTGCTGCTGAGCGGAGGCCTGATCGTCGCAATGGCTGGCATCATCGGCTGGGTCTATACGACTCGTATCCGGATCAAGGCCGGTTACCCCTTGAGCGGAGCCTGGGGGCAAAGCGTTTATCCCAAAAGCTCCAGCGAAGATGGCGAACGGATAAAGCTGCTCAGCCAGGAAAACGCCCAGCTCCGCGCCGAGCTCGGCTCGATCAAGGACAGGCTGGCCAACGTCGAACGGATCGTCACCGACAGCGGTTACGGCCTGACCAGCCAGATCGAGGCGCTGCGCCAGTTGCCGGACGGCGCGAAGAACTGACTTGCGGATAAGGGAAGGGGAACATGGAAATGAACTTCTGGACGGCCTTGGTGATCATTGTGGCGATCACGGCATTCGCCAACATCAGGATGACCAAATATCGCGCACAGAGCAGCGACCATCGGCAACCCGAACCGGCCCGGATGCTATCCAGCCAGCGCGAAGCAGAGCTGATGCGCGAAGTTGAGGACCTGCGCGAACGGGTCAAGGTGCTGGAACGGATCGCCACCGATGGCCGCTCTACTGCGGCCCTGGCGAACGAAATCGAAAACCTGCGCGGGCCGCAGGACTAAGCAAGCCCGAGAGGAGAACCGCCATGTTCACCGAAAACCTCATGATTGCCCTGAGCCTGCTGGTGGCCACAACCATTGTCACTGCCGCCACGCTGAAAGGCTGGCAGGGCTGGCTCAGCCTCAAGGCCCGCGAACTCGACAGCCAACGCGGCGGCAGTGATCAGGGCAACCCGGCCGGCATGGCCCGGATCGAGATTGCCGACCTGAAGGAACGGATCCGCAAACTCGAAGCGATTGCCGCCGGGGTTGACCTGTGAGCGAAGTCCGTGGGCAAGCGGCCCGGGCCGGGATCGGCCTTGGCAGTGCAATCGCGGTTGCGGTTTCGTGGAGCCTCAACAAGTCCTTGTTCTGGGCAATCGTCCATGGCCTGTTGGGCTGGATCTACGTCGTCTATTATGCCCTGACCCGGCCGGGCGGGATTGCCGGATAGATAGGTCTCCCCTCCCCTCCTCGTCATCCCCGCGAAAGCGGGGACCCATCTGCTTGAATCGCAACGGGCGCACCATCAGCTATCTCAGGTGATGGGTCCCCGCCTTCGCGGGGATCACGATAGAGGAAGAAAGGCCGGGTTGCGCTGCGCACCCAAGCCCCTAAATGCCGCATCATGCGCAGCCTGACCGACATTCTCGACGAATATGAATTCCTCGAAGGCGATGAACGCTATCGCCTGCTGATCGAATTGGGGCGCGAGCTTGAGCCGATGCCTGATGCGCTGAAGACCGACGCCACTTTGGTGCGCGGTTGCTCGGCCTCGGTATGGGTCTATCCTACCCGTATCGACGATGGCCGGCTGCATTTCCTGGCTGACAGCAATGCCGCGATTACCAAAGGGATCATCGCGCTTGTGCTGTCCGCCGTGCAGGATCAGCCGCCCGCCACCGTCGCCGCGATGGATATATCCGCCGCGCTTGAACCCTTTGATCTGCGCAACCAACTGAGTTCGAACCGGACCCAAGGGGTGCCCAACATGATCGCGCTGATCCAGGAAACCGCCAGCCGCTATACGCCCGGTTGATGCTGGCGCGGTCGCTATATTTGGCCGGCGGCTTTATCGCGATGGCGCTGGGCGCGATTGGCGTGGCCCTGCCTATCATGCCGACCGTCCCGTTCCTCTTGCTTGCTGCGTTTTGCTTCTCCCGCAGTCACCCGGAATGGGCGCAGCGGCTTTATCATCATCCGACCTATGGTCCCGGCTTGCGCGATTGGCGGGATCGCCGCGCGATCAGCCGCAAGGCCAAGCTATCGGCAGTTATCGCGATGGCGATTGGCGCTGTCTTTACCTGGTTCACCGTTGGCTTCCCGTGGGTTTGGGTGTCGCTCGCTGTGCTGGCCATTGCGGGCAGCTGGATCTGGACACGGGCGGAGTAATTAACCTATTCGGTTAATCTAACAGTGCGTCACGAACCACAGCAATCCCCGCTTGACGCTGCGCCTTAAGCTCCTGCTTCAGCCGGGCCGGATCGCGGGCGAATACGAAGCCAAAGCTGACTCCGCCCTCCTTGCCGATTGTCGCATGATGCAGCTTGTGCGCCTGGACCAGCCGCTTGGCATAGCCACGTTTGGGCACCCAGCGGAAATAGCGCTGATGAACCAGGCCATCGTGGACCAGTGTGTAAATGATCCCGTAAAAGAGCACGCCCAGCCCGATCCAGGTGCCGGGCTCCCACGCATCGGCACCCATTATCAGCGGACTGCCGAGTGCGAACATCGAGATCGACAGCGCCGCGCCAACTATGGCGTAACGGTCGTTCTTTTCCAGCGCCCTGTCATGCGGTTCATGATGATCGCGGTGCCAGCCCCAGCCCCAGCCGTGCATGATGTATTTGTGGCTGGCCCAGGCCACCCATTCCATGGCGAAGACCGTGGCGATGACTATCAGCGTGGCAGCAAGCGGGTTCATGGGTTCCAAATAATCACTGGCCGGACGAATTGACAGCCCCCGCCTTGCAAAACGTGCCCTGCGGCGTAGAGACCTTGGCTTGTCATGACTGCAAAGCCCCGCACCCTGTACCAGAAGATCTGGGACGCCCACACCGTTGAAACCCGTGATGATGGCACCGCGCTGATCTTCATCGATCGCCACCTCGTCCACGAAGTCACCAGCCCGCAGGCGTTTGAAGCGCTGCGCGTGGCGGGGCGCAAGGTGCGCAGGCCTGATCTTACCCTGGCAGTGCCCGATCATAACTTGCCCACCACGGCGCGGCGCACCGGTGATGGTCAGCGCGTGCCGATTGCCGATCGCGAGAGCGCCGCGCAGCTGGCAGCATTGGAAAGAAACGCGCCCGAATTCGGCATCCGCTACATTGGCGATGCCGATGCGGAGCAAGGCATTGTTCACGTGGTCGGCCCCGAACAGGGCTTTTCGCTCCCGGGAGCGACGATCGTCTGCGGCGATAGCCACACGGCCTGCCACGGCGGTTTGGGCGCCCTCGCCTTTGGCATCGGCACCAGCGAGGTGGAGCATGTGCTGGCCACGCAGACCCTGCTGCTCAAACAGTCAAAGACGATGGAAGTCCGGGTGGAAGGCGCGCTTGAGCCGGGCGTGACCGCCAAGGACGTAGTGCTCCACATTACCGGCGTGCTGGGCGCTGCGGGCGGCACCGGCCATGTTATCGAATACACCGGGCAAGTAATCCGCGATCTGTCGATCGAGGGCCGCCTGACGGTTTCCAACATGGCGATCGAGCATGGCGCGCGCGCAGGCCTGATTGCCCCGGATGACAAGACTTTCGCCTATCTCAAGGGCCGTCCCTATTCACCAAAGGGTGCTGATTGGGACAAGGCCGTTGCCTGGTGGCGCAGCCTGGCCACCGATCCCGGCGCTTCGTATGACAAGCTCGTCGTTATCAACGCGGCGGACATCGCCCCCAGCGTGACCTGGGGCACCAGCCCCGAAGACGTGCTGCCGATCACCGGCGTCGTCCCTGCGCCAGAGAGCTTTGCCGATCCGGCCAAGCAGGACGCAGCGCGTGCCAGCCTGGAATACATGGGCCTGACCCCCGGCGAACCGCTCGAATCGGTCGAGATCCAGAACGTGTTCATCGGTTCCTGCACCAACAGTCGGATCGAGGACCTGAGGGCGGCCGCAAAGGTACTGAAGGGGCGCAAGAAGGCATCTAACGTCACCTGGGCGATCATTGTCCCCGGTTCGGGCCTGGTGAAGCGCCAGGCCGAGGAAGAAGGGCTTGACAAGATCTTCATCGAAGCCGGTCTTGAGTGGCGCGAACCCGGCTGTTCGGCCTGTCTGGGCATGAACCCGGACAAGGTTCCCGCCGGGGAACGCTGTGCTTCAACTTCCAACCGCAACTTTGTCGGAAGACAGGGTCCTGGTGCGCGCACCCACCTGGTCTCTCCGGCAATGGCCGCTGCTGCAGCTGTGACCGGCCGGTTGACCGACGTTCGCAATCTGGTGTGACCTTGCCCCCGTATGGGGTTGCCTTGCGCGCCGCTTAGCCCACATAGGAATGCCATGAGCGACAAGAACGACAAGTCAGACAAGAGCGGTTCGGGCTGGACCGGCAAGGCCGCCCTGGCCGGCGCGGCGATCGGCTCGGCAGCAATCGCGGCGGCGCTGCTTTATGCGTCGCGCCGCAAGGAAGCGGCGGCCAAGGCCAAGCCAGACGAGGCCCCGGAGACCGATTGATGGAACCGATCAAACAGGTTGAAGGGCGGGCCATTCCGTTCGGGCGCAAGAATGTCGATACCGACATCATCATTCCTGCGAAATGGCTGAAGACCATCAGCCGCGAAGGTCTGGGCCGGGGCGCGTTCGAAGCATTGCGGCAGGATCCGGATAACCTCTTTGACAGCGCCGAGTTCAAGGGATCGCCGATCCTGATCGCAGGTGACAACTTTGGCTGCGGCTCCAGCCGCGAGCATGCCGCCTGGGCGCTGCTCGACATGGGCATCAAGTGCGTGATCGCGCCCAGCTTTTCCGACATCTTTTCCGGCAATGCCTTCAAGAACGGGATCCTGACCGTGGTCCTGCCGCAGGATCAGGTTGACCGACTGCTGGAAGTGGCAAAGACCGATCCGGTGTCGATCGACCTTGAAACGCAGACTGTCACCACCCCCTTCCAGGATCGTTTCAGCTTTGAAATCGATCCCTTCCGCAAACACTGCCTGCTGGACGGCCTTGATGAAGTTGGCCTGACCCTGGCGCGCGATGCGGCGATCAGCACTTACGAACAAAAACACCGCACGGAGCTGCCCTGGCTCGCGGCGGGAACGGGAGCAGCAGCATGAAGGCACTACGCAGCCACGCCATTGGCGGACCGGATTCGCTTACCCTTGATGAACTGGACAGCCCGGTTCCCGGTCCGGGCCAGGTGCGGATCAAGGTCAAGGCCTGCTCGATCAACTATCCCGACGTGCTGATCATCAAGGATATGTACCAGTTCAAGCCGGCGCGCCCCTTCGCGCCCGGCGGTGAACTGGCGGGGATCGTCGATGCCGTCGGCGAAGGCGTGACCCAGTGGAAGGCCGGGGACCGCGTAATCGCGATGATGGGTAACGGCGGCCTGGCGACAGAGGTTCTGGCAGATGCCGCGCGCCTGTTCCCGCTGCCCGAAGGCGTCTCGTTCGAAACCGGCGCATCGCTGCTGATGACCTATGGCACCAACATGCACGGTCTGCTCGATCGCGGTCACCTGAAAGCCGGGGATACCCTGCTGGTGCTGGGTGCCGCCGGCGGGGTCGGCCTTTCGGAGGTCGAACTGGGCAAGCCCTATGGCGCCAAGGTGATCGCCGCCGACTCGACCGAGGAAAAGGCGCAGGTCGCCCGTGAGCACGGGGCGGACGAGGTGGTGATCTATCCCCGCGCTCCGTTTGACAAGGATCAGTCCAAGGCCCTGGCCGAAGCCTTTAAGGCAGCCTGCGGCCCTGAAGGCGCCAATGTGATCTATGACATCGTCGGCGGTGACTATTCCGAGCCAGCGCTTCGCTCGATCGCATGGGAAGGCCGGTTCTGTGTGGTCGGCTTCCCGGCCGGGATCGCCAAGATGCCGCTCAACCTGACGCTCCACAAGAGCTGCGATATCTCCGGCGTGTTCAGGGGCGCCTTCACCGCGCGTGACCCGAAGGCCAATGCCAAGCACATCGCCACGCTGTTCGACCTGCTCAAGGCCGGCAAGATCAACCCGCGCGTTTCCGCCACCTTCCCGCTGGAACGCGGCGGCGAGGCGATTGCCCTGCTGGAATCGCGTGCAGCGATTGGCAAGGTCGTGGTAACAATGGACTGAAGGCCGGCACCGCGGCCAGGATTGGGAGACGTGCGATGAAGACTGCCCGGATCATAGCCCTTGCCGCGATTGCCACCACGGCCTTTGCAGTCCAGGCCGAAACCAAGCCGGCCAAGCAGACCAAGCCAGCGGCTGTTGCGGCCCCTAGCGCAGCGGAAATTGTTGCCGCCCGGCAATCGGCCATGGTTATGTCGGTCGGCGCGACCAGTGCGATGCGATCGGCTGCGGCCAATGGCACACCGGTCAAGAACCTGGCTTTCATCGCCAATGGCGTGGCGCAGTGGGGCACCGCCTTGCCCGCCATGTTCGCCCCCAGCACTGCTCAGGCACCCAGCCGCGCCAAGGCTGAAGTCTGGACCGACGCGGCCGGTTTTGCCGCCAAGGCCAAGGCTTTTGCCGATGCTACCGCTGCACTCGCGGCCGCTGCCAAGGCCGATGACAAGGACGCGTTCACCGCCGCCCTTGCCAGTACCAACGCAGCATGCAAGGGCTGCCACGAAGCCTTCCAGGCACCGCCGCCCGCCGCCAAGGCCGGCTGAGCGTCCAGCCAGACACTGACAGGAGCCGACATGACCAATTTCAATGACCGTGAGCGCGCCGAAGAAGCCAAGTTCGCCATGGACGAGGACACCCAGTTCCGCGTGACCGCGCGGCGCAACCGCCTGCTTGGCCAGTGGGCCGCCGAGCAGATGGGCCTGTCCGCCGTAGAAGCCGAGGCCTATGCCAAAGCCGTGGTCCAGGCCGATTTTGAGGAAGCCGGCGACGAGGACGTGATCCGCAAGCTGCTGGGCGATCTGACCAGTGCCGGCGTGGACGTTTCGGAAGGTGACATTCGCGCCGCGCTTGACGCAAAGATGATCGAAGCGCGCCGCGCCTTGATGGGCTGAGTTGCACTAGAACCAACTCAACCCCGCTCATGCTGAGCTTGTCGAAGCATCATCCCTGGTCTTTGGCCTGGGCGCTGGACACTGAACAAATGTACGGTCCTTCGAAAAGCTCAGGACGAGCGGGGTTCAAGATAGGCTCGGTGAAGAAGGACGATTGAGAATGCCAATGCCCGCTGCCGAGATCGAAGCGATCATCCGTGCCGCACTGCCCGATGCGCAAATCACCCTGACCGACCTGGCCGGTGACAATGATCACTGGGCCGCCCATGTTGTCTCCGCCGCCTTTGCTGGCAAGCCGCGCGTTGCCCAGCACAAGCTGGTCTATGCGGCCTTCGGGGGCCGGATGGGTGGCGAACTTCACGCCTTGCAACTGACCACCGCCGTCCCCAATTGAGGCGGCGAGGAGCTTTGATACCATGTCCGATACCAATTCCCGCATCGCCGAAATCGTCAACTCGAACGACGTCGTGCTGTTCATGAAGGGCACGCCGCTGTTTCCGCAGTGCGGTTTTTCCAGCCGCGCAGTCGCCATTCTTGAGCGCCTGGGCGTTCAGTATGAAGGCGTTGACGTGTTGCAGGACATGGAAATCCGCCAGGGCATCAAGGCGTTCTCGGACTGGCCGACCATCCCCCAGCTTTACGTGAAGGGTGAATTCGTAGGCGGCAGCGACATCATGATGGAGATGTACGAGGCGGGTGAGCTGCAACAGCTTGTTACCGACGCGGGCATCGCGCCGGCCGCTTAACACCAGCCATACCGGAAATCGCAAAGGGCGCTCCACAAGGGCGCCCTTTTCATTTTCCATTCGGGTGGTCGGCTCGGGGAGGCGAGGCCGCGGAGACTGGTGCGGCCCCGCCTCATTCGAGACTGCTTGGGGTACTCCCATGAATGCAGCCACCGTGCCAGTTTAGCAGAAGCGCGGAATACTGCGGGATTAGATGCCTAGCGGGATCTTAACGACATTTGGCAGTGTAAGGCGTTCCGACACCGCAATAGGTTCCTGATCAAAACCCGCTTGGCAAAGTTGGAACAGGCAGGCACCTTCTGCGGTGATGAGTCTTGATCTTGAATATGACGAAAGCGGAGAGGATCCGCCCGCCACCCCCGCCGCCACGCTGGTCATCTTTCGCCGCGATGCGGCCGGTGGCGCCCCGCAGATCCTGATGGTCGAACGGTCAGCCGCCATGAAGTTTGCGGGCGGTGCAGCAGTGTTTCCCGGCGGCCGGGTTGATGATGCAGATCGCACGCTGGCTATGGCGCTGGGCGCAGACGGTGACGAGGCTATCGACGAAATGGCCGCGCGGATTGCCGCTGTGCGCGAAACGCTGGAGGAAACCGGCCTGGTGGTCGGCATTCAACAGCGCCCTTCCTTGGAAGAAGCCCGCCGCGCGCGCGAACTGCTGCTGACCGATGGAACCCTGGCGACCACTCTGGCCACCATGGGTTGGCACCTCGATCTTGAAGCGCTGGTGCCCTTTGCCCGCTGGCGCCCCAAGCATCGGCACCTGCGTGTCTATGATACCCGCTTTTATCTGGCAGACCTGGGCACCGGCGCCGTCGACCTGCTGGTCGATGCAACCGAAAACACCCGCCTTTTCTGGACCGGCGCCGCCGAGGCACTTGAACATGCCAACGATGGCCGGATCAGCGTGATCTTCCCCACCCGTCGCAATCTGGAGCGCCTGGCCCTGTTCGGCAGCTTCGACGAAGCGGTAGCCCATGTCAGAGACTACCCAAGCCGTATGATCACCCCCTTTGTGACCGAGGAAGATGGCGCAAAGTGGCTGCGCATTCCCGATGATGCCGGCTATCCGGTTACGGGCGAAGTACTGGATAGCGCTGCACGCGGCTGAATGCGGGTCGCGGCCGAAATTCCTGAAGGCGGTCAGGCGTTTTTGCCACCGGTTCGGTACGCTATCGCTCAGCAGGCATCGGGTCGCGTGTGACCGGGCAATCTGCTAAGCCATCCGGCGTTCCGGGATAGCGGGGAAACAATGCAACCAATCCGGGCGAAAACACAAAGCCTTGCGACCTTGCCGGAAGTCAGGCTGTTGGCATTGGGCCTGTCATACACCGCGTTGTGCACGCTTGGCTTGCAATGGGCTTCGATCGGCGGAGCCGGGAGCCCGGTATGGCCTGCTTCAGGCCTGGCAATCGCCGGCCTGCTGCTGGGCGGCCTGCGGTTATGGCCGGCGATCTTTCTGGGCCGCTTGCTCGCCGGCTGGCTGGCGGGCAGCCAGCAGCCGATCTGGGCCGAACTGCTGCTGGCCTCCGCCAATACACTGGCGGTCACGGTACCGTTGCTGCTGATCCACCGCCGCGGCCGCGTGATAACCAGCCTTGACGATCTTAAGACGCTCCTCAGCTACCTGCTCTGGCCAAGCTTGATTGGCGCTCTGATTGCAGCAAGCCTCGGCAGCCTGACACTGGCGCTTTCGTCGGGCCTGGCCCTAGCGCAATTTGCGGCGGCCTGGCTCAACTGGATAGTCGCCTATTTTGTCGGTTCAATCCTGGTCGGACCGCTCTTGCTGTCTTGGCTTGACCCGGCACCACCCATGATCTGGCCGCGACGGCTGCATTTTGTCGCTGTGATTGCCGTCACAATAGCCTTCGCCGGGCTATTCCTGCTGCCTCCGGAGCACGCTCTGTTGCGCACTTGGCACGTGTTCCCGGTGCTGGTCTGGGCGGCGCTCGCATTTGAGTTGCGCGGCGGCTCGCTGGGGGTCGCGATCGTTGCCGCCGCAGCGATCTGGGCTGCCGAACACAGCGTTGGGCCGATGACCAATATGGCGCAAATCGGCGGACAACAGATCACGCTGGTCCAGCAGTTCATTGGCATTACCGCGCTGACCATCCTGGTCCTTTCAGTGGTTGCCAATGAACGCCGCGCGAAGAATGCGCTTGCCGCCCAAGGGCGGCTGCTGCGCATGGCCGAGGAAGAGGCCCGGGCCCGCGCAGAGGAACTGGAAGTTGTGCTGGCTGCCGTCCCGGCCGCGATCTGGGTGGCCCGCGACGCGGATTGCAGCGAAATTCTGGGCAACTCCACCGCAGCGCGCCTGCTTCGCCTGCCCGCGCCGAATGACAACATGTCCAAATCAAACGAAGGCAACCCGGCTGTTGCCCACTTCACCGTGCTTGATGCCGATGGCAACGTACTGCCGCCCGAAGCCTTGCCGGTTCAACGCGCAGCCAAGGGCGAAGTCGTTCGTGATTTCGAGGAGCGCGTCCAGTTCCAAGACGGATCGGTGCTGGACCTGCTTGGCAACGCCACACCGCTCTTCAATCAGGCGGGCGAACCGCGCGGCGCCGTTGCCGCATTCATCGACATCACCGAACGCAAAGCGGCGGAATCACGCGAGCATCTGCTGGCCCGCGAGGTTGATCATCGTGCCAAGAATATCATGGCGGTAATTCAGGCGATCGTGCAACTGACCGATGCCGATGACATCGGCAGTTTCCGCAAATCCATCAGCGGGCGGATTGCCAGTCTGGCGCGATCGCACACGCTATTGGCCGCCAACCGCTGGGACGGGGCCGAGCTGAACGAGTTGATCGAAGAGGAACTGGCTCCCTATCTGCCGCACCAAAGCCGGGCCGCAGGCCGGGTCAACCTGACCGGCCCGCGCTTGAAGCTTAAGCCCCTGACGGCCCAGGCGATCGCCTTGATCATTCACGAGCTGATCACCAACGCGCTTAAGCACGGCTCGCTGTCGCAGCCTGCGGGGACCCTGACCTTGGAGTGGCAGACCGATGCACCGGGTGCGGATCAACGGCTGCGGCTACGCTGGATTGAAGAGGGCGGTCCAGAGATCGGCGATCCGGGCGAAGCAAGCTTTGGCATGTCGTTGATCGAAACAACTGCCAAGGACCAATTGCGCGGCGCAATCGAGTTTGCCTGGAAGCCCACCGGCCTGGTGGTCAATCTCGCGATCCCGCTCGGGGACCTGTTCCGCAAGCCTGCAAACGTTTGACGCCGTCCGAACCGGTTCAGGCTTCCACCGCAGCGATGGCTGCGTGATCGGCTGCGTTTGGGGTCCAGCTATTGCCCATCAGCCCGGCTGGACCGAACAGGGCGCCCAGCGGATCCGGTCCGGCAGCGGCGGCGCCCAGTTCGCCGGCACGGGGATCATCGACCGGGCCATTGGCACCGCGCAGATGGCGAACCCAGGCTACCACCCCGCGCCGCAGAACCGGGCAGTCCCGCCCCGCAGCCTGGTTGGCAGCAAGGGTATCCAGCCAGCGCTGCGGCAGCTTCTGGCTGCCGTCCATCGCGATCTGGATCAGCCGATGATTGAGCGCGGGATTGGCAAACCGGTCAATCAGTGCTGCGGCATAGAGAGCCAGATCCTGGCCTGCTCCGGCAGCTATCGTGGGCGCGGCCTCGTCGCGCAGCAGCGCCTCCACCTGCGGCCGCAGCACCGGGTCCGCCACGGCTTCGTGGACATAGCTGTGCCCGTGGGCGAGCCCCACATAGGCCAGAAACGAATGAGCGCCGTTCAGCATTCTCAGCTTGGCCGTCTCGTAAGAGCGAACATCGCTGACCAACTGCGCCCCCACCGCTTCCCAGCGCGGGCGCGGGCCAGCAAATCGGTCTTCGATCACCCATTGGCTGAACGGTTCGGTCAGGACAGCGGCCTGATCATCCACACCCATTCGCAAGGCGAGTTCGGCGCGGTCAGCATCGGTTGTCGCGGGAACAATCCGGTCGACCATGGTCGAGGGGCAACTGCACTCGGCTTCGAACCAGCGCAGCAGCGCGGCATCGTGGCGGCTCAGGTATTCACCCATCAGCCGGGCCAATTGCTGGCCATTATCAGCCAGATTGTCGCACGATAGCAGTGTAAGGCCCGGCAGCCCCGCATCGTGGCGCCGGCGTAGCGCCGCCGCAATCAGGGCGTAGAGTGAGCCCTGATCGGCCAGCGCAAGATCAAGGCTGCCATCGGCGGCGCGGCAATAGCCTTTCTCGGTGACCGTCAGGCTGACCACATGGCAGGCTGGGTCGGCCATCCGCGCAATCACCGCATCGCGCTGATCCCGCGCCACCAGCACCTCGCGCACCGCGCCGATCGACCGGCTGTGCCAGCCCGCCTCGGAGCGCTCGGTCACGGTGTAGAGCCCGTCCTGTGGGTTCATCTGCTCCGCCACCCCGGGCGAACGCAGCGAGACGCCGGTGACCGCCCAGTCACGATCGCCCGCATCCATCGCTAGGTCGGTGTACCAGGCCTGGTGCGCGCGGTGGAAGGCGCCGATGCCCAGATGGACGATGCCAACGGCTTGAGCCGCTCGATCATAGCCGAAGCGCGTTACCGCCCCGTCCAGCCCCGCCAGGTTGGCGCTCGCCAGTCTCACAGTTTGTAGGCCGCCTTGGCCAGGTTGTAGCTCAGGTCCTGCGCCAGTTCGGCGGCTTCCCAGTCTTCCAGACGGTGTTCCATCACCAGTTCAGCCAGGAACCCGCAATCGATCCGCCGGGCAACATCATGCCGAGCCGGGATCGAAAGAAATGCACGGGTATCGTCATTGAAACCGACGGTATTGTAGAAGCCGGCTGTCTCCGTGCACATCCGCCGGAAGCGGCGCATACCTTCCGGACTGTCATGGAACCACCAGGCCGGACCCAGCTTGAGGCAGGGATAATGCCCCGCCAGCGGCGCCAGTTCGCGGGCATAGGCGCTTTCATCCAGCGTGAAGAGGATCAGAGAGAGGCGGTTGTCATTGCCGAAACGGTCCAGCAGCGGCTTCAGCGCATGAACGTAATCGGTCCGGGTCGGGATGTCCGCGCCCTTGTCGCGGCCAAGCAATGCGAAAACCTGGGCATTGTGATTGCGGAACGCGCCGGGATGCAATTGCATGACCAGGCCATCATCGATGCTCATCGCCGCCATCTCGGTCAGCATCTGCGCCCGGAACAATTCCGCCTCGGCCGGCGTGAAGTTGCCGGTCGTTACCTTGCTGAAGAGCGCTGCGGCTTCGGCGGCGGAAAGGTTGGCTGTCTGGGCGGTCGGATGGCCATGATCGGTACTGGTCGCGCCCATTGATGCGAAGAACGCGCGGCGTTGGCGGTGCGCGGCAAGATAGCCTGACCAGCTGAAGGTATCTTCTCCAGTCAGGGCTGCGAGGGTCTTGAGGTTATCGCGGAAGCCTTCGAAATCGGGATCGACCACCGGGTCGGGGCGGTAAGCGGTGATGACCTTGCCACGCCAGCCCGATGCCCGGATCGCGGCATGATGCTCCAGGCTATCGAGCGGGCTTTCGGTCGTGGCGAGCGCCTCGATATTGTAACGCTCGAACAGGGCGCGCGGGCGGAAGGCCTTGCTCGCCAGCATTTCGGTGATCGTATCGAAATAGAGGTCAGAGCTCTCGGCGCAAAGCTGCACGCCCATGCCGAAAACTTCGGCGAAGACCCAGTCCAGCCACATCCGCGAAGGGGTGCCGCGGAACAGGAAATAGCGCTCCGCAAACAGGCGCCAGCTCTCGCGCGGATCGGCCGCCGCGTTGCCAATCCCCAGATCGGCCAGCGCCACCCCTTGCGAATAAAGCATGCGGAACACGTAATGGTCAGGATGCAGCAGCAATTCGGCCGCATTGCCAAAATTGGCATCGGTCGCGAACCATTCCGGATCAGTATGCCCGTGCGGACTGATGATCGGCAGATCCTTGACCCCCGCATAAAGCGACCGGGCCAGATCACGGGTTGCCGGATCAATCGGCAACAAGCGGTCCGGGTGCAGGTTGAGGACAGGCGTCATGATCGGCTCCAGGCTTGATTCGCCACCGTCTTTGCCACAGCCATACCGCCAATGACACGGGTTTCCTTAGCGTGCCAGCAAGGGCCTTCCAACCGCGCCTTTGGCCGGCGGCGCTATCGCGCCTGGTCAGTGACCTATGGTCAGGACGAACTCTGTTTGCCCGCTGCTGCCCACCTGGGCATCCAGCGTACCATTATGAATTTGGGCAATCTGATGGGCAATGTAGAGGCCAAGCCCCCGCCCCTCGGTTGACGCATTCAGTCCCCGGGCACCGCGATCGAACAGCCGCCGGTCAGGGGTGAACGGTTCAGCAGGCACATTGGTCACGCGGATCAGAACTTGGTTGGCGGAAACCGTGTCGACGATAGTCACGATGACTTTGGTGCCTGACGCAGAATGCTTGATCGCGTTGTCGATCAGGTTCCGTATCGCCAGGCGCAAAAGTACCGGGTCCGCTTCTGCGAATATCTCTTGATCCGGGTTTTCCAATTCAACCCGGTCAGCCCAGTCTGGGCCCGTATCGCCGCAGGCCAGCTGGCAAATTGCGCTGATTTCTGTCGATACCAGACGCGATTGAGACTTCCGCTCAAGCACGCTGGCGCCGACGATGGCATTCGTCAGGCTGAGCACGATCTTGTCGATAATTGCCTGCAATCGGCGCCCGGTTTCACGATCCCGGCCATCAGATTCCAATGACATCATCACATGCTGCAAGGCAGCCTGGGCATTGTTCAGCGGTTGCCGTACTTCGTGGATCAGCACTTCCAGCAGGGACTGCTTTTCCTGCGCAAGTGCCGCCATTTCGAGGGCGTGCGCCTCTGCTTGACGAGCTAGGCGCGATTCCTTGCGCTGGCGCAGATCACTTACAACAACTGTCCGGTTCAGCCGGTCCATCAACATGGCGATCAGGCAAATGTTGGAAATGATCACATAGCTGAGCACCGTCATCAGATTGATCTGCGCCGGACCCGCCTCTGAAAATATCACGGCGCCCGGACGTACGCTGAACGCGCGCAAGCCGGCCAGTGCCGAGAACACCACGATCAGCGCGGTCGACGCCACGAACAGGTTGCGGCCGCGCAGCCGCTTCCACCGCGGCTCTGCAAAGCAGATCCAGCCTTGCCAGGCCAGCAGCAGCGCCATGAACAGGCCCGCACTGCCCAGCGCCAGATTGAAATCGTCGATCGGGTTATCCAGCCAGGCCGCGATCAACTGAAGCGCAATCACCACGCCGCCCACCGCCGCCACCCGCAATCGCTGGCGCCGACGGACCAGAGCGGCCACCTTGAACAGGTTCGTCAACAGCATGAAGATGGCAGGCTGAATGCTTTCAACCGGGCTTATCCAGCCCGGCTCAAACGAAATCCGCCATAGCGCCGCACCAAGACCGAACAGGTTTCCCACGAACCACAGGCGCGCCCCATCCCACACCCGATCGGACCGCAGCAGCAAGAGGCCAACGGCGAAAGAAACATTGACGATGCAAACAAACCAAAGCCCGGTTTGAATATCGAACGTATTGGTCACACCTGGCCGATCACGCTCACGGGGACGGAGACGGCATATCCCTTGCCATGCAGCGTCTGGACGGGGGAGAGCTTTCCGGTCCGGCTTTCGATCTTGCGACGCAGCCGGAACATGGCCGCATCGAGGTTGCGATCATCGGCACTCGGCGCAACATCGGCTGACCGGGCAAGCTCTGCACGGTTGCACCCCGCTTCGCCGGCCCTTGCCAATGTAGCCAGAATTCGCTGCTCCAGCGGGCCGAGTTTGATCGCTTCGCCAGTCGGGGCAAGGAGCGCGCCCGCCTGCAAATTGAGCACCCAGCCTGGCACATCAGCCGGCGCCTTCTCACCCAGTCGCCGGCTGAGCGAAACGATCGCCTGTGCCAGCTGGTCGGCGCGAACCGGCTTGTTGATGAACATATCCGCGCCGGCAGCAAGGGCCGTGGTAAAGGCATCGGGACCCATCCGGCCACTGACGACGATAATGCCCGCCTCACCATTCGCGCGGATCATCGAGACCAGATCAATCCCGTCGAGATCTGGCAACATCAGATCGACCAGGAAAATATCGCTGCGCAGCGCTGCCGGTTCAGCCAGGAACTGGGCGGGCGAAACAAAACCCCTTACCCGGTGACCAACTGCGGCGAGATAGCGTTCGACGAAGCGGGTGAATTCCTCGTCATCATCGATGACACAGATGTCGTAATGGGCGTTAATGTTCATCAGTTTCTTCGCCAAATCAATATTTTAATGTCGGAGCGCTTTGCCTGTCCGCTTGCCTATCTCACAATAAAAAACTGAAAGGGGCTGACGATCTGCTTTGGACGGGTTTGTAATATGATGAAGCGCAAGGTGGCAACCCTCGATGCTTCCAAGGCAAACACCGCATTCTATTTTCAGGAAATAGCTTTACGCCATAATATGATGCATTAAGAACAAGTGAAAGCGCGTAATTAAATCATTTTATGATGTCTTTACGCATATTGTGATTTGCCTGCGCCAGCACGGCGAATCATCGGCATTCCGCCGTGCGACCTAGCGTCGCCATCGCTCACACATGAGGCATAAAATGACCCGTTCGATCCTGACTGTAGCCGCTCTCGCGGCTTCGCTTGCCGCCCTGCCCACCGCAGCCCTCGCCACCAGCTTCACCTGCAAGTGCGATACGAACTTCGCACCGGCCGTTAACTCGGGCAACCTCAACAAGGACGGCAACAACTTCACCTGCCAGGACACCTGGACCGACAACAGCACCGGCCACGACACCGGCGGTTACAACGGCAACGTCAAGTTCTCGTTCCCCGACGCAGTGGTCAAGGGATCGAACACCAATGTGAAGTTTGCCGCGCGTAACCTGCCGGGTGAATGCCTGATGATCGCCACCGACGCAGTCAACTCGCACAAGGAATGGGATGGCCTGCGTTGTGACGATAGCAACCAGAACGCAAATGGGTTCGACTTCACGTCGAGCGGCAATGGCCTGTCGACCATCGCTGGCCAGCTGAACACCACCACCAAGGCCAACAAGTTCGTGGCCTTCTACAAGGACAAGACCGCCGACGAGCACCACCTCGCCGCGGTTTGCGCTGAAAACAAGTAAGCCATTGTGCGCGTGCGGGCTGCCCATTCGGGCGGTCCGCACCGCCATGCATTCAATTTGCCCGCCTTTCGGACTGGATCTTCCATGTTTTATCCCCGCTCCCTGAAGCTTGCCGCAGTCAGTTGCGCGTTGGTGACAGCATCCGCCCCCGCGGCGGCAGCTCCGCCCGCACCCGCAGCACCTGCTGCACCGGTGCAGCTTGATCGGGCGCAGGTCGAAGGCCTGATCCGGGCCTATCTTCTGGACCATCCGGAGATCATTCCAGAAGCCATGCAGCGGCTTGAGGAGCGTCAGCGCAATGAGGCTATCGCCGGCTTACGCGATCAGCTGGAAAAGCCGTTCGAAGGCGCATGGATCGGCAATCCCGATGCCGATGTCGTAGTGGTCGAATTCTTTGATTATGCCTGCGGATACTGCCGCCGCATGGTCGGCGACGTTGAACGACTGGTCGCCGACGACCCCAAGGTCAAAGTTGTATTCCGCGAATTCCCGATCCTTGGCCCGGGCAGCGTCGAAGCCGCTCGCACCGCGCTTCAGGCCGCCCGCACCGGCACTTACGCGCAATACCACCACGATGTTTTCGCGGCCGGAGCATTGACCAAGGCTGCGATCCGCAGCGCGGCTGATGAGGGCAAGGTCAAGCTGCCAAAGGATGTCTCGGCGCTCGACGCGGAACTCTCGAACAATCGTCGCATGGCACGTCAGCTTGGCATCAATGGCACCCCGGCCTTCATCATCGGCGGCCGGTTCGCCAGCGGCGCCATCCGGTATGAGAGCCTGAAAGAGCAGGTCAAAGCCGCACGCACCGCTGCCGCGAACAAGGACGCCAGGAAGTAGCCTCCAAATGATGCGCCCCCAAGGAAATGGCGCGCCCGGCAGGACTCGAACCTGCTGCCTCAAGATTAGAAGTCTCGCGCTCTATCCAGATGAGCTACGGGCGCGCGCTGTGCATCCCATAGGCGGGGTTTGCCTGGCGCGCAAACCTCGTTAGGCAGTGGAAATGAGCACAGAACTTGCCCAGCTGGACGGACAAGGCGGCGCGCGCCGCCACTTTCGCTATTTTGACTATGTGATGGCGGCTTTTGTCGCGATCCTGCTGCTTTCAAACCTGATCGGAGCCAGCAAGCTGGCGACGCTAGGCGGCTATACCTTTGGCGCGGGCATCCTGTTCTTCCCGGTGTCCTACGTCATCGGCGACGTGCTGACCGAGGTTTACGGCTATGCCAACGCGCGCCGCTGTGTGTGGATGGGCTTTGCGGCCCTGCTGTTCATGGCTTTCATGAGCTATGTCGTGGTGGCCATGCCGCCTGCCGCAGGCTGGGACGGACAAGCCGCCTACGAAAGCGTGTTTGGCAGCACCTGGCGGATCGTCGCCGCATCGGTGATCGCATTCTGGGCCGGGGAATTCGTCAACAGCTTCGTCCTCGCCAAGATGAAGATCTGGACCAAGGGCAAGGCGCTGTGGAGCCGCACGATCGGCTCGACCTTTTTCGGCCAGGCGGTCGACAGCCTGATCTTCTATCCGATCGCCTTCCTGGGGATCTGGACGACCGAGCAGGTTTTGACCGTGATGGTCACCAACTGGCTGCTGAAGGTGTTGTGGGAGGCGCTGCTTACCCCGCTGACCTATGTTGTGGTCGGTTGGCTCAAGCGCCGCGAGGGGGTGGAGGTCTTCGACGAGGGGACCGACTTCTCGCCCTTTGCCAAGGCCAATTCGGTCTAAGCTTCCCGGTGGGCGGCCCCGCCGCGTCTGGGCGGGGCCTCACCGGCGATCTCAATCGGCGATGAGGCCGATTGCGAGGTAGATCAGTACCAGGCTGCCAAAGCCGAGGATCGTGCCGACAACCCAGCCCAGGCGGACCAGCGTGACATCGACGTTGAAGTAGTCGGCGATCCCGGCACTAACGCCCATGAACTTGGCATTGGCCTTGTTGAGGCGGAAGCCGGCGGGCGCGCCGTCAGAGCGCGAACGATCGAGCAAGTCCATCAGGCGACAACTCCGACATAGGCACTGGTCCGGGCCTGGGCCTGGCTGGGCATAGAGACAGTTGCGCCAATCAGGACGAGCGAAAGTGCAAACGCCGATACGGCAGCGGTAAAGCGGGCGGGCAGTTGCGAGAGACCGAACATTGTCATTTCCCTTTCCATTTGAACCATCCGCTGGACCATCCCTGCGGATGCGACACTGACTGCAGGAGCCGTGCCAAATCGGGAAAAGGGCGGAAAAACGCCGTTTCAGAACTCAAACTAGAAACTTTCCGCAGGATGAATGCCATGTTTTGGGAAAATTCACCAACTATGCGCATTGGACTCTTTCTAATGACCAATCAAATTCGTCATCCCCGCGTAAGCGGGGCCCCATCATCTGACA
>JACCDH011829308.1_pt1 | contig 22714 bp, 15 predicted proteins | sample 7442481 | NCBI WGS metagenome assembly JACCDH01 (sample SAMN15323433, study PRJNA562643) | freshwater metagenome | isolation source: river surface water | place: USA:Blue River Watershed | collected 2017-08-15
CGCTCAAAACCTACATCGATGGGGATTCTAAAATACTCAACATTAACAAGGCACAACTCAATGGCCTCATGGGAATTGTCGGAGGTGAATTGTTCCCAAAGAACAAAGGCGTTTCTGGAATGGATGACAATGTCATGATTGTGAATTCTTGAGAGCTTCTAAAAATGGTCTTTCAAACCATTGGTCTCCAGGGGAAATACCGAGAACTCATCGGAGATCCAAGTGTCGGGTTCTTTGCTATGGTATTTAGATTACCTAAATCAGGAAAATCAACCATGTGTCTTGACTTTGCCAATCACTTAGCAGCGAACCACGGTAAGGTGTTGTACTGTGCCATTGAAGAAGGTTTTGGCTACACACTCAAAGAGAAAATAGAGCGCCTAAAAGCAAATCACCCGAACTTGTATGTTACAGATCGCGTTCCGGAACACCTGGATCAATTTCAATTTGTTTTCATTGACAGTGTTTCCAAAGCAGGTCTTGAAGTAAGCGATATGGACGAAATGCGCAAAATGAATCCTAACACCTCATTCATTTTTATTTACCATACTACCAAGGAAGGGAAATTCAGAGGTGTTAATGCCCATGCCCATGAAGTGGATGTGATTATTGAGGTAGAGAAAGGCAAAGCAACTTCGACTGGTAGGTTTAATGCTGGGGGGAGTGTGGAAATCTAGGCAAAAAAAACTTTTATTATTTTTTTTTTAATTGATGTTTACATCAGATGACGTTTATATATTTTTTTAAACTCTTAACATAAATTTCAAATGCATTCCTTCCATTTTTTGTTATTCTACATTTTGTTACAGGATATTTTCCTTTGAATGACTTATTAATTTCTATGTATTCTGCATTCTTTAATTTTTCCAATTGAAGACTTAAATTGCCGGAACTTAATTTTATTTTTTCTTTCAAAAAAACAAATTCTGCTTCATCTAAGGAAATTAATATTGCTATTATCGCTAATCTATTTTGAGAATGTAAAATTGGATCTAATTCCTCAAAAAATTCCATTTTTCAAAAGCTTTCCAGGTAAATAAATTGATAACAAAGCTACCAGTGAAGAAATAAGTAAATGAATATATAATTCATTTTGCATTATACTTACAATTGCACCAATGCAACCAAGGAATCCTAGGAATATAGATGGTTTATGTTTTATTATACCCCCTATAAACACTACTGTAGTTCCAACAAAGAGCGGGAATAATTTGAGAAAAAGATTGGTTTGACTCCAAATAGAATAAACAAATAGAATTCCGTATGAAATGGAAAACGAAATAAAACCCCAAAAGTATACTCTTTCATATAGTGATTGTGCAATTTCGGTTCGAGAGTCATATTTTTTTTTCTGAAATGACAATAAGCCACCTAACGGAAACAATAAAATCGAAATGTTTTTCAAAAGTGTTGCATGGTCAGTAATGTTTAAGCAAGTAAGTAAATTAAGAAGAAAATATAAAAATAATATTAATCCCCATAACTGGTAGTAGTAACTAGCGGTAGTTGTTACTTTTTCTGAATAACCTAAAGCATGCTGTAATACTTCGATTTGAGATTTTAATTTTCTTTCCTCGTTAATATTTTCTTTCATTTTTTTTCATTTAGGTTACAAATATAAATATATTAAATTTATTAGCCAAATTTTAAAAATTATTTGGTTAATATTATTAACTTAATTATATTTGACTTTTGATAACCATTTAAATTATTTAATTATGTCTACAAACCTTTTTAAACTATGCGGAATTGGAGAGCGTTTCGTTGAATCACGTTTTGAGCAATTTCAAAATTATCAAGTCTTAAAAAACTACTTTACTTCTAAGGGAATGAATTTTATAAATGAACGTGCACAGATTTTTGTTGCAGTAAATTCAGATGATATTGATGGAGTCCCACAATCATCGACGCCTTTCTGTATAGGAGTTGTGCCTACATTTGAATCGTTTGATTTTAAAACCACTTCATCACACAATGCAGCAAGTATTGTTGGTTACGTTACTGATGACTCTGCAACATTTATTGGTGTAGAGGTTAATGTAAATCATGATCCACTTGAAATTGCGAGCTTTACATTAGTTGAAATTGATCCCAATGACCAAATTGTTACAAATGAAGTACTAAGAAGAGAGGTAAATTTAATGACTCCGGAAGAAATTGCAGATGCTCTTGGCGTTCCCGATATAGACATTTCAAAATGGAATTTGAATCTTGCAACAACTAACATCGGCGACACTTCAGCTTTGGCTTCAATGGCATTTAATAATATCATAAACGATAATTTTGCATCACCTCTTTATCCGAGTGGTGGAGTACAAAGATTATTAAATGATAATACATTAGCGGATAAATTCTCTTTAGCAGTAAGACAAAGATATTCAAGCGCCATTGGATCTATAATGGTTTGTACAAGTACAAGCACAAGTTGCAATGGATGTACAAGCAGCTCATCAAGCAGTATCTCAATTTAAAATCTAATTGATGTATAGTTTTTATAAGCCGAGAATAAAGAATACTCAATCAACTGCAAAGTTGATTGAAAGTATTGAAATAGAATTAATTAGACAAATTAATGGCGAGAATACTTGGGAAGAAATATTTGGAGAGTTAATGATTAAAGGATATTCTACAAATGAAATTAATCGTGTTATTGTTTCTTTCATTGAAAAAGAAATGATAACTGAGGATGAATCGTCCGAATTAAATAATTTCTCTCCTATTGAATTGAGAAAATTTGAAAATCAACTTAAATTTTTTGATGCATTTTATGATCTGCCCAATCTACCTTTTAGCAAATTCAACAGCAAAAGTTTACAAGCTCAAATTCGTATTAAAAACTCTCGAATACTTTTGATTCATCAAGGATTTAATTTAAATAATTTCATCATAGCACTTGATGAAGTTGGTTTTTCAAATGTTTTGAGTTATGAGATAAAAAGTGACACAGATATAGATTTAGAAAACATATCTGTTGATTATTTTTTGGAAACTTTTGGAATTGAATTAGGAGATTTTGATATAATGGTGTTTGCGTCAACGAATTTCAATAGAGATTTGGCAATATTTTTAAACACTATATGCTCTCATGCCGCAATTTCTTTTTTGCCGTATAACAAAATTGGGACTAGAGTTGAAATAGGTCCTTTTTATATTCCAAACCAATCATCGTGCTATAATTGTTTTAATAAGAGAAATATAGGTGCGATTGATAATTATCATGAATTCACTGAAAAAACAAATTTCTCCATTAATATCTCAATTGGGATAGAAGTTTTATTGATGGAATTGTTCAAGTTTCAATCTGGGATTATGATGCCTAGTTCAAAAGATTCGATACTTATATTAGAACATTTGAGTTCAAAGTTTGAAGAACACCGAATTTTTAAACTGCCTCGATGTAAATGTTGTGGTAAAAAAGAGATTCCATTGAAAAACAAAATCTGGGAAGGATTATAAACAATTTAATTGATTAAAGTTTGAAAAAGACTAAAGATTTGGTAAGTGAGTATACAGGATTAATTCCATTTATTAAAGCAATTGACAAGCAATTATCTGACCCTGATGTTTTTGTTGTCGCCTCACAAACTGCAAACTTAAAAAAGTACGGGTATAGTTTCGATGTTTCAAGCAATGGATCAGGGGCCGGATTAACACATGAAAATGCATTTAATGCGGCTATTGGTGAAGCAATTGAACGTTATGGATTGTCTGTATTCGAAACTGAAGAAAAGATCATTGAAACATATAATGATCTGATTAGTGAAGGTTTACATCCAATCCACCCTAAAATATTTCAGCCATTCAATATTAATGCTCAGAGTTCTGTTTCTTTTGTGGAATTCAATGAAAATCAAAAAATTAATTGGGTGAAAATTGGAAATCTAACAAAAAAAACAGAAGAACTCATTCCTGCTTGTTTAATAAACATTCCTTATGTTCATAGTGATAAAAATGAGAATATTATTTCATTTTCAGTATCAACAGGTGCTGCATGTTCAAATTCGTTAAAAGATTCTATTATTCGAGGTATTTTTGAGTTGATAGAAAGAGATTCATTTATGATTATTTGGCGGAATCGCCTAAAAATACCTAAAGTGGATTTACAATCGGATTCTGATTTCTCCAAACTTTTTTCTGAAGTTTTTGATCGACCAGGGCTGAAGTACGAAGTATATTATACAACTTTGGATATGGGTGTTCCATCATTTTTTGGGGTATTATCTGATAACAGGGATGGGGCTTATGGTAAGGTGGTTGGTGGAGCTGCACATAATGATCCAAAGATTGCTATTTTAAAAACACTGCTCGAATTGGTTCAAGGATTAAAATGGAAAGATCATAAGATGGAGCAAGGATTAACTGAATTAAAGACGACTGATAATTTTTCAAATATTAATTCTTTTGAAAAAAGAATGGAACTGTATTGTTTCAACAAAAATGTTGAAAAAGCCTTTGATTTTTTAAGAGATGCTGACGAATTAAAAATATCTGATATTAAGCCATTTGATAAAAATAATATACTTGAAAGTTTAATTAGTGATTTTAGAAAAAAAGAATTAGATGTTCTTGCCATAGATATTACACCTTTTGAGGCAAAAGAATGCGGACTCTTTGTTACAAAAGTTTTTATTCCTGGATTAGAAATTATGGAAGGTGATGTTAATTTTCCTTTTTTACACACAAAAAGATGGAGACAATTACCTGTTGAACTTGGGCTGTTATCAAAAGAAAATTCTATTCAATCAATAAATCCTTTTCCTCATCCATATCCTTAAAATATGAAGCAAACTGATAAAATTCATGAAATATTTCATGAAAATTCCAAATTAAGAAGTTTGGATTATGATTTCTTTTCATGGATTCAACATGTTAATTCTAGTTATGATATTAGAAATATTATTTCAAATCCCAATTATAAATTTATTGGGTATGAAAAATTTCCATTAGATATATCTTTGGAAAACATTTCAAAAGAAGAAATTAACTTTTTTGAAACCGTGGTTAATAGAAAAAGTACACGTTCTTTCGCTGGTAATCAAATAGATTTCAAAGATTTGAGTAAATTACTTTTTTGTGCTAATGGTGTTACACGAATAGAAAAATACGAAGATGGAACAATTTGGAAACTTAGAACTGTGCCTTCTGGAGGAGGTGTTTTTCCAGTTGAAATCATATGTGCAATAAGTGGCGTTGAAGGACTTGTAAGTGGTTTGTATTTTTTTAATCCCATTGAGAATTGCATAACTTTACTTTCTACTATTGCTAAGAATGAGATTGATCAAGAAATTATTAATTCAATGCCAGCATTAGAGTCAACAATTAAAATGTCATCGGTTAATATTTTTCTTATTTCTAATTTACCAAGAATTGAGTTCAAGTACAGATCGAGAGGTTATAGATTTTCATTATTAGAATGTGGACATATAGCTCAAAACATTGCCTTAGCTGCGGAATCGCTAAATTTGGGTTCGTTATGTATTGGCGGATTCCTTGATGATGAAATAAATGATTTTTTAAAGTTGGATGGTATTGATAGAGCTGTTCAATACTGTATTTCAATTGGGTCAAAATAAGATCAATTATAATACATGAGATTATTTTTGAATTTAATATTAATTGAAATCTATTTCGAGAGATTTAATTTTACTAAGTGCGTCTTGGTGAATAAAGAGTAAAGTCGGGTTCTTCGCAATGGTATTCGGCTTCCAAAATCAGGAAAATCAACCATGTGTTTAGACTTTGCTAATCACTTAGCCTCAAATCATGGTAAAGTTTTGTACTGCGCTATTGAGGAAGGTTTTGGCTACACACTTAAAGAGAAAATAGAGCGCCTAAAAGCCAATCACCCGAACTTGTATGTAACAGATCGCGTTCCGGAACACCTGGATCAATTTCAATTTGTATTCATCGACAGTGTTTCCAAAGCTGGCTTAGAAGTTAGCGACATGGACGAAATGCGTAAAATGAATCCGAATACTTCATTCATTTTCATTTACCACACAACTAAGGAGGGGAAATTCAGAGGAGTCAATGCACATGCGCATGAGGTGGATGTAATTATTGAGGTTGAAAAAGGGAAAGCGACTTCAACGGGAAGGTTTAATGCTGGGGGGAGTGTGGGGATAAATTAATCCCCATTCAAATTACTTATCCAAAATTAAAATACTATTTCTATAAAGGGTTTTTCGGGATTCATTTTGTATTTCAAGAAAGTAAGTTCCGGATTTTAACTTCAAATTTATAGATTGAAAATCAGTTTGTTGATTTACTAAAACTGTATGCATCAGTCTACCCTCAGTTGAAATAATTGAAATGATATCACCTTCTGAAAATTGACCATTAATCGTAAACTGACCATCATTTGGATTTGGTCCAATTCTAAAAGATGGTTTCTCTAGCTCATCTACACCTGCACATCCAACAGTCACAGTTACAGTATCCGTCGAATACACACCATTTATCGTCATTGTAACCACATAGGTAGTCGTTACCGATGGGTGTACATAAACACCTGCTGTATTTGTATCTACAATGGTACCATCTAACAGATACCAATTAGCAGGCAAATTGCTGATTTTTTCACCAATAAAAACGGTATCTCCGATACAAATAGATTGATCATTGCCAGCATTGACTTGTAAACCACCTGGAATGCTATCAAGAGGGGTGACAGAGAATTTATCTAAAAAATAATAGCTCCTTCCATCTGCAGGCCAAAAAGATGAAAAACAAATGTAATCAGTTGCTGAATCTGAGTAAAAATTACCTACTGTAATAAAATGTTCCCCTCCCTGAGCTTCAAATATTCCTCTGAATTTTGTCCAAGAAATGGTGTCTTGGATGATTTCATTATTAAAATATTTGACTTGTGGAGCTACAGGAAAATTATAAATATTGGTTGAATGTAAAGCAGTGTCACTAAAAAAGACGCCTAAATTGTTTGAAGCGAAATTCCCCCCACCGTTGCTAACTCTTGAGTAAAATTCAATTAGATATTTCTTTTTAAAAGATAATGTATCAATTAATTGGTTCATAATATATTCTCTCGAATTAATAAATTGAGAAAATTCTTGGGTAAAAATTGAAGCAAATGCACAAATCCCAATGAATGAGTTTCCATCTGGAATTTGTAAATTTGAATTTAACAAATGAAAAAAATCTGGTGTCGCAATATTGGGATTTGACCACCCGTTTATTATTATGTTTGGATTAGATTGAAAACCAATTTCACCTGAGAAATTAGCAGTATTTGGGCAATTTAAGCATTGTTCAAAACTTGGGTTCTGAACTAAGTTAAATTGCCCATACAACTGGTTAAATGAAATTAAACATATTAAAATAAGACACCTAATCATTTATTTTACTTTGTGACAATAAATTTATTTTGTGACAAAAAGTGATTTGATTCATCCTCAATTATAATAAAGTAAACTCCTGAGCCTAGATTTGAATGAATCTTTTGCTGCTCTAAATTTTCGTCCATTTTTTTAGAATAAACCACTTTTCCATCCATTGTTTTAATAGTAATTGTTTGTCCTTTAATTATTTGCCCTGCTAATGTGAAATCACCATCATTTGGAACAGGATATATTGTAAAAGTAGGTAAAGTAGATTTATTTGTCAAGATTTCTGAATTTTTATCAATGTATTCAGGACAAATTGGATTAAAAAGTTCTGCTTCAAAATAAACTACATTATACAATGCTTCAGCCATATACACAGCACTACCTTGTAATACTGGGCAACCTTCCGCTAATGTTCTCATGTTCAAGCTATCTACTTGAGAGAACGTCCCATTCTGATAATTAATATAGGATTCATAATAAATACGGTAGCTTTCTTCAACTAAATTGTCTGGGATTACTACATCATTCAAAGTTGTAGCTAATTGTGTGCTATCTTTTGCTAAAGCGACCTCTACGTTCAATAGTGTTCCTATATCTTTTGTTGAAGTTGAGTCATAAAAGTCAGTTAATATGGTACTATTTTGCATGATGCTTGTGTCTGAATCTAACGTACGATATACTTGATCTGATAAAAGAACAGCATCAGAAGCCAAAATAGTGGTATCAGCAATGTAAGCAACTGTTGTCTCCAAAGCATTGACTACATCTGTAGTCATTAAAGCATTGATTGGTGGTGTGGAAGATGATGCACATGCAGTTGGTAAAGGTGCATTGTTAACAATTAAAATTGTATTCGGAGTCAAAGTATTAGTATACGGATAATTTAATGGGATTGTCGTTGAGGAACCTGCTGGATTGTATGCGATAGATCCTGATCGAATGTACATTATTGAATTTATAGTATTACTATAATTCAAACAGGCGTTTTTAAAGCGTCCATTAGCAGTTCCCGTAGCATCCCAAGTACTTCCCACCCAAACATTATCTGCTGGAGATGTTGGTGTACCTTGTTGCCCGATTATTCCATTATTATCCAATACAAACCCATATTTGTGATTCGTCATGTTATTTTTAGATGTTTTTGTTGGATTACAATTGGAACTAAAGTAAAGACCAGAATAGGAATTACTTACGTCATTACATTTTAAATCATTACCAATGGATGATTCAATTGCAATTGCACGGTATTGATTATTAGTGCTATAAACTACTGCACCGGTAACGATATTCGTATAAATTTGGGTGTTAACAGAACCTAAAGCACAATTTACTAATTTAATACCGAACATATCTGCTGTTGAATTATTTCCAAATGTGATACTGTTATTATTAATTTGTTGATTGATTCTTTTCCAGCTATTCAATTTAATACCGCTGATCGAATTGAAAATGGTATTATTATTAACCCAGAGATTCCCTCCTGACATTTGATTTGTAGAATTGCTATTTTCAATAAGAACTGAATAAGTAGAGATTCCTCCGCCAGCTAATTCATTCGAACTCTTTTTAAAAGTATTGTTTAGTACATTAATTGTAGGTGAAATTCCTGCAACATCGGCTATTAATGACATACCTTTATTGATAGAATAAAAAGTATTATTATTAACTTGAACATTATCGAATTTATTTATTTCACGAATGTAAACACCTCTTTCTCCATTTGCGAGACTCGCAAAATTGGGCATATTAGAACGATTACTTCTAATTGTATTATTATTACATAAAACTTCTTTTAAATTGTCAGTCATAACCGCTGTACTTAATCCATAGAACTGATTAGGTAGACTTGTTAAACCAGCAACTTCCAATTTATTCACAAAGGTATTGTCAGACTTAGAAAAAATACCTGTACCTATTGCTGGTTCTCCAATTGGCGTAGAAATGAAAGAATAGTATGAAATATTCTCTGTGATTTGCATGATTGTATTCTGAATTTTTAAATTCGAATTTGTACTATAAATATCAACTTTGATATTATCAAAAACGTTGTATTCAGAAGATATCAACGAACCTATTGTAAGAGAATTGTACACTACAGGAGATGACATTACTGTATTCCCTGTATTTTTTATGTCCATACCTTTTTGAGCCCTTCCTGAACTCATTGGGTACTTTAAATTAGCAAGTGCATAACTTGATAATATATAAGGACTTACCAATGGATTTACCGTTGTACTAGCCGCTTTCACCGTTGAAGTTAACGGCCAAGTAGAAGTAGTTGTATTATAAAGGGTTCTTGAAGTAAACAAACTGTTTTTCACTTCAAAAACAGAAGAGGCGTTACTAAATAAATAGGACTGAATTCGTATTGAAGTACCATTTTTATTAAATGTCGCGTTATTAGAAGATAACACAAGCGCATTTTGTTGCGTGTTAATAGGTAAATAATCAATTCCAATGATAGCATCTTCTATTAATGTTGTACTAATGCTGCCATTTGGAAATGTATACGAGTCTAGTATAACTTTTCCTCCTGGTTGAACAACAATACCTTTCCACATACTTTCGCATCCATACAAATGGGATCCTTTAATTGTTAAAATTGAATTGGAAGGCACATTTATCGTAACATTTGGCATTATTTTCACATTATTCGCGTTGAACAAGATGTTTCCCGAAATAGTAATATCGTTTGCTATTCTGAGCGTTGCACCAGTTGTTGGGGAACTTGTAATTGATCCAGAAAGCAAAGTTCCACTATAACAATCGTTGCACGGATTTACGATTAAACTTAAACTGGACGATGAACTACATCCATTAGCATCAACGCCATTTACATTATATGTGGTTGTTACATTTGGAGAAGCAATAACACTTGATCCGCTAGTTGATGAAAGTCCAGTTGATGGAGACCATGAATAATTTAATGCACCAGTAGCTGATAAAGTGACTTGTTGTCCCGAACAAATATAATTGTAAGAAGAACTAATTGCAACACTAGGGATTGGATTGACAGTAACAGTTACTGATTCATGAGCCGTACATCCCTGTGCATTCTGACCATTTACAATATAAGTTGTTGTAACTGATGGATTAGCCATGACATTTGATCCTGAATATGATGACAGTCCTTGTGATGGTGACCATGTATATGTTGTTGCACCAGAAGCGGTTAAATTCACTGACTGTCCTAAACAAATTACAGGATTACTAGGAGACACCGTTACAATTGGTGTAGGATTAACGTTAACAGTTACAGGCAATGTTAAAGTACAGCCCTCGACATTTGTTGCAGTTACTGAATAAGTAGTTGTTGTTGTTGGATTAGCATCAACCGTATTTCCGGTTGTATTTGATAAACCTGCCGAAGGCGACCAGTCATAACTAAAAGAACCATTTGCTGTTAGAGTTACCTGATTTCCTTGACAAATGACTGAAAATGGAGGTGTAACATCAAAAATTGGGGCTGGATTTACATTAATTTGTGTGGAAGCAGAATTTACACAACCGAAAATAGATGTTCCAGTCACTGTATAAATAATGTTTGTAGAGGGTGTTCCAATTACTGTTGCACCTGTGGTTGATGAAAGTCCATTTAAAGGATCCCAATTATAGGTGTCAGCGCCCGATGCTGTCATAGTTACAAAATCTCCTGAACAAATAGTTGGATTCAAAGGAGAAATCTGAATAGTTGGTAATGGATTAACAGTAATTGGAATGGTAAAAGTTCCAATACATCCATTTGAGGAAGTTCCCGTCACTGTATAAGTTGTTGAAGCTGCAGGAGTGGCGGTAACAATGCCACCTGTTAAAGATGACAAACTATTTGACGGAGACCAAATATAAGAATCCGCACCAGTTGCCGTAAGAGTAACTGATTGATTCGAACATATTGAAGAACTAGATGCTGAAACTTGAACATTCGGAACTTGGTTAACGGTCACTGTAGCTGAAATTGGTAAACCAATACAACCATTTGAAGAAGTTCCTGTTACTGTATATGTCGTAGCAATAGTAGGGCTTGCTGATACAGATGAACCTGTATATGATGACAATCCAGTTGATGGAGACCAAATATAAGTACTTGCTCCTGAAGCAGTTAATGTTGCTGATTGTCCAGGGCAAATAGATAAGCTATTTGATGATACTTGGACAATAGGAAGTTGATTTACAGTTACTGGTAAATTAAGCGTGTTTGAACAACCATACAAATCAGTACCCGTTACAGCATATGTTGTTGATGCTGTTGGGTTTGCATTTACTACGCTTCCCGTCGTTGATGATAAACCAGTTGAAGGAGACCAAACATATGTATCCGCACCAGAAGCAGTTATTGATATTGATTGTCCAGAACAAATAGTTGGATTCAAAGGAGAAATCTGAATAGTTGGTAATGGATTAACAGTAATTGGAATGGTAAAAGTTCCAACACATCCATTTGAGGTTGTTCCCGTCACTGTATAAGTTGTTGATGCTGTAGGGCTAGCTATCACAACACTTCCAGTTGTTGATGACAATCCAGTTACAGGCGACCAAACATAAGAATCAGCACCAGTTGCTGTAAGAGTAACTGATTGACCTGAACAAATTGAAGTACTTGAAGGTGTTACACCAATTGTAATTGGTGTAACATTAACAGTTAAAGACGATGTTGCCACACATCCTTGAGTATTTGTTGCTATTAAAGAAAATAAAGTACTTGAATTAACAACAGGACTGATACTTGTTCCTGTTAGATTCCCAGGATTCCAAATATAAGTTGCAGGATTTGATGAAGAGGCTGTTAACGTAACTGTTTGACCTGAACAAATTTGTGTATTTGAAGCATTAATAGATGCTGTGAAATTTGAGTTTACAACTTCAATTTGTTGGGAAATTGTAACCAAGCAATTAATATTATTGGTATATGAATACGAAATAGTGTGAGTTCCAACACCTGCTGTTTGAGGATTAAAGGAGTAAATATTTCCATTATTTGTAACTCCAGGGCCGCTGAACGTTCCACCCGGAATTGGTGCGTAAATTGAAAGATCATTTATTGTTTGATTCAAGCATAGTACTGTTGGAATATATAAATTTAAAGTTGAAGAAACTTCTGTTAATTGTACATCATCGATATATAAATATGTGTACGGCTGATTTTCAAGAGTGTTCATGTTTGATGAATTGTAAAGTACAAAAGTGTTTAAATTGAATTGACCGTTATATTGAAAAGTTTGAGTCAAATCATACCAAACATCATTATTTGCAATTGTAAATTCATATCCCAATTGATAAAGGTTAGTTGGCAATGTGGTTTGAGGTCCGCCAAAAAACGAATTTGAAATGTCCGTTCCGCCAATAATAAGTTTACAAAAAGCATTGGAAGGTAATAATGGAGCCCCAAATGTGTTGCAATTATTTGCAGATTTAACTTTTAAGTTAACTGTGTAAGTGTGACCTGGAATTAATGGGGAATTTAATTGGGTTTGAACTGATTCATTCCAGTGAGGAGTACCTAAACCACCAGTACTGCCAATTCCTAAAAAAGCATTATTTTGACCTTGATTTCCACTCCAAGTTTCAGTTGGGGGATTTGAGGCATAGTTACCTGGAATATTGAACCAATTAATTGTGCTATTAAGAGTACAATTCCTCCTAAAAACATCAGGTGTATTTGTGTAAGGCTCCCAACAGTTTAATGTACAAATTGTGCTACCTTGATTTGTATATATTTGACCACAGATACTTCCATCTTCAAATTCACTGTTGTTTATAAAAACACAAGATGAAGGAGTGCAATTGTTCGCTGATATATAAATATAAATATAGGTGATATTTCCTCTAACTCCCGTTGGAGAAATAGGGACATATCTTAGTACAGCAATTCCTGGGCTTGTCGCATCGTAGGAAAAACTAGTTGAATTAATAACAGTAGGAAAGCCATTTCCGTAGATATCAGTTAAACATTCATAGGTGTCTGTGTTGAAATCATTTGATAAAAAATTTGATATAATTAGTGGATTTACACTATTAACTGTAGTAAAATATTGATATGATCCATTCGCATTAAATCCATCGTTAATCCCAACGACATCAGTCCCAGGACATACTGGCGCACCGTAATCAAAGAAATTTAAATTTGAAACATCTCCGTAATATGATTTGACTTTATAACCAATATCACATAGAACATTTCGCTCCTCAGGTTTTAAATATCTTTTCATGTAAAAGGACCCTGTACCATTCGCATCTGACATGACATAATATTCGTCATTTGAATAGTTGTATGACGAATGGCAAATGTCCTCTAAATGACTTAAGCTACTTTCATTAGTAAAAGTAGCAGGTGTAAATGTTGCTTCATTAACAGAACCTCCGAATTTTACATGTGATGCGCAATCAAATATTGAGGGAGTCAGTATACTCGTGCTTAATGCAGGATTATATCCAAAGTTATACATTGAACAAATTCCAGTATTAGTAATTAAAGGTTGATTTGAAGGAGAGTTTAAAAATAAATCATACCTAGAGTAGTATGGGAAGTTTGTTCCAAATTTTGAATCACCATTGACATCAATTAATGATGCAAATCCCAATGCATGAGTTACTTCATGGAGAATTACAGAATATAAATCATAAAGGCCATTGCTTGTATTTTGAGATAAATCTAAATGCCAATTAATTGAAGGATTATTGAAATTAAGTGCAACCATTCCATGGTAGTAACCTGAACCATTATTAGAACTTGAAGTAGATGATAATGGTGAAGCGACATTAGTATAGGAATCAATTCCTGAATTAATTGTTTTCCAAATTTCATTGTCCGCAATTCCACCAATAATATTTGGCCCCAAAGAAGGTAGTACATAGTACCCTGTTGCTAATCCTAAAACACCACTAGATGCTGATGGATTTGGATTTGTAATTGGGTCATAACCATTCAATTCAGAATTAATATTTTTAACTAATATGTTTACGTGTATATTAGGATTTGGAGTCTCAATGAATTGAGAAATATCAGAGAAAACTTGACAAATAACAGCTCTACGCTCTTGTTCAATGGTAGAGTTTCCTTCCATTCCACTACCAACTTCAAAATACAAATCAAAGTATCCACTTGAACAAAGCGGACCCACAGATTTTGTGCCTCCTCCTTTTTTATCCATGAGTAAATCACTTAAGGGAATCTTTTTCCCATATCGATCAAAAACATTATCTAACTTTCCATTTGGAGTTAAAATAGTTGAGGACAAATCTTGTCCGAAAGAGTAGTTACATATAAATAAGGCTAATAACAAGTAACTGATAATTCCTTTTTTCATAATAGGTTTATTAAGTTTTTATTCTTTTCGGTCTCATTTTAATCATTCCAGGTTTTATACAATTAAAATGCTGACGAGGCGAAAATAGAATAAAATCAAATAATATTTATCTGTGAAAAAAGTACTTTAAAAAGCTGTTTTTATGTGTCTTACGTCTCTATCTCAAATAGACAAAGGGATAGAGAAAAATCAACAACAATTATTGATATATCATTTTAGGTATAAATACTACTAATTTCTAGTACAATTACTAGTGTGTTGATTGTCAATTTCTTGATAGATTTGACGCATCAGAAGTTAAAATAGTTTTTTTCATTTTTTCGAAAATTAGATTTTTAAATCACTTAATGAGTTTATGGATACTAAACTTAGTATTGGCACTGTTTTTTTTTAAGGAATCAATCTAATTCATTTGTTGTTTTCGTGGAATTTCCAAACTTGATTTATGTCATAATTTCGAATTTGTCTTTTTTAGAAAAATACCATCAAAAGAAATATAAGTTATTTTAATTATTATGCTAACGAGACAACGAATCATAATTGAATGAATACATCTTTTTAAAATTGGGGGGCTGAATTAAAGAAAAAACAACGATTGTTAATATATTTTTTTTGCATCTTTAGATTAAATAAAATAGAATGAGTGGATTTAAATTAATAGGCATTAGACCACATAAGGATTGTGGTAAAAAGTATTTGAAGCTATTAGAGCCAGGTCGTTTATACCAATTTTATAACGAATATGAATTTTCTACCGAAGACGGAAAGTTCGATGGTTTAAATGGAGAAATAGCTCATTTTTCTTTAAATAAAACCGTTCCCGATGATCTTTTTAAAATTGGTGAATTGAACATAAACATTTCTGCTGTTGTAGGGAAAAATGGAACAGGTAAAAGTACTTTGATTGAGTTACTATTATATTGCATTTACTATTTAGGTTTAGGTCTTGAGGATGCTAATGCCGGTAACATACTCAAACCATATCACACTCGTTTAGAGGAAGAAGAAAGGCTCTTGAAAGAAAAGAAATCTTCGTTAAATGAGAATAATAAAAAATTCAAAGAATATGTAAAATCTTGTATCATAGATCGTTCGAAAAAATCAATGGATCCTGATGACAAATTGATAGAACAGCTAAAATCTAAAGTTGAAGAATTATTTAATTCAAAAGACACACTTGATAAATTAGAAAAAGACATTAAAATATATAAAGAGCTTATCAAATTGTCCAAGGAAAGTAATGATGCATTATTAAAAGAATTTAAGTGCTCCGTACTATATGATTTAAATGGAATACTGATTGAATTAAACATTAATACCCAGGTAGACGATAAATCAAAAATTACTTTTAAGATTGTGAAGAACAAGACCTCAAATGAGATAAATGAGATTTCCAGAAATTTAAAAATTGATTCTCTTCTTTACCCGGAAAGCTATGAATTGCTAAGAAATTTTTTCTATTCTGTTTTTTTAAATTACTCACATCATTCTCTTAATTCAAATCATCTCGGTGATTGGATCCAAACCTTGTTTCACAAGAATGATGGTTATAAAACACCGGCGGTTATTAATCCCATGAGAGAAGACGGTAATTTTGATATCAATACTGAAAATAATTTAGCGAAAAATCGATTACTTACTAATTTATTAATAAAAAGATTTAAAGAAAAAAACGAACAAAATAACAAATCAAAAAAAACACAAGTTACAGAAAAACAGTACGTGCAATTTGTTTCCTTTAAGTATGATAAAATCCAGAATAATAGAGATTTAATAAAACTAGGAAACAAAAAATCTAAAAATTTAAATGAAAATTTTTTATTAAGTGGTAATACAATTACAACAAATCTAATTCTTGATTTTTTGGCTGTAAATAAGGAGGTTTTTGATGATGTTGATCAAATTAATTTGCAGAATAATCAAGTTTTCTTTTCTGAAGCCTTGTTGGATTACATTGCGTATAAAGTGCCGAGAATATTAAGTAATTATCCTGAATATGGTTCTCACCACAAATCAGCCCTTAATCAGGAAATAGATTCAATACATTATTACAGAGATGCGTTATTAAATTTGACGAATGATAATTCTCATGTTTCATTTAAATACCATCGTGTTATTTATTTTTTAAAAAAAATACTGGAAGGCAAAATTGTTAAATGGAAATATGAAGAGCAAAAAGTATATTTCAGTTTAGATGAATTATTAGACTGGATGGAAATAAACGAAGAAAAGGATCTTTTTTCTATTAATTTAAAATTACCCCCTCCCATATTTGAAATTGATTTTGTTTTTGAAACAGAAAGTAGTTCTGATATTCAAAATGATGAGATTTTGAATTCAAAACCAAAATTTAGCGACTTAAGTTCTGGAGAACAACAAACTATTCATAGTATCAACTCACTCATTTATCATTTAAATAATGCTTATTCGGTTCATCTTAAATTGGACGATATTAATCGAATAAAGTATGGTTATTACAATGTGATTTTTGATGAAATAGAATTATATTTTCATCCAGATTTACAAAGGAAGTTTATTAATGATTTACTTAGAACAATTGAATCATATTCTTATTTAGTAGATGGAAAATTTGTTAAAGGTTTAAACATACTTATTTCTACTCATTCTCCTTTTACACTTTCGGATATTCCAGAGCAAAACATTTTGCAGTTAGAATATGGTTTATCAGGTATCAGGCATGATAATAAAAAGTACTCAATTCCTGTAGTTTATAAAAATCAGACTTTTGGTGCTAATATTCACGATTTACTTAGAGATTCTTTCTTTATGGATGGTGGATTAATTGGAAGTTATGCAAAATTCAAAATCAATGAAATAATAAACTATCTTGGAGACAATCGAATATCTTTAAATAGCAAGAGATTTAATCTTAACGCAAAAAAGACAGAGGAAATTATAAACTTAATTGGTGAACCAATTCTACAAGATGCTTTGAAGGAAAGTTTAGAAATTAAAAAGAGATTAAATGTACGCGAAGGAGATCACTAAAACACTTCAAGATCGTGTAAAGTACTTATACGAAATTGAATTTAAAGATTATGTTAATGAACGAATTAAAGAATTGACTAATCTGTCCGCTAATACTAAGGATGAGAAAAGTATTTTGACTTTACTAATTAAATATCTTCCTAAAATTGTCTGTTCTACTCCATATGAACAACAAAAAGTAATAGATGCCTTGAATGTAAAATATCCTGATATTTTTTGGGATACAAAAGCAAAAAAACCAAAAGGAAAAAGAGGGAGAATTAAAAGGAAAACACAATTTTCAGATAGAATTCAAAATGCGTTAGATTATGATGCCTTTCGAAATAAATTCGCAGACAGAATACATCAAGAACACGGTATTAAAGCCTGTCCCTATTGTAATGCGAGCTTGACGATTGTTGCCAGGAATATTAATGGTTCGAATAAAAACCGATTCCAATTAGATCATTATTTTCCAAAATCACAGCATCCCTGGTTATCAATTTCTTTTTTTAATCTCATTCCTAGTTGTGGCAATTGTAACTTAACAAAAAGTTCCTCTCCTGTAAATTACGATTCAGACTTTCATTTATATCGATCAGAAAATTCAAATCCCTTTTTATTTATTTTGGAACCAAATTCAAAAGCTTATTATTTATTAAATTTTGATCCTTCCGAAATTAAAATTGTTTTTAAAGAAAATGAAGGGGGAAATGAAATTTTTGCTTCAAATCACGATTCGTCATACGACATAATGGGTATTTACAATACCCAAAAAGATTTAGTTGAGGAATTAATTCAAAAGAGCTTGATATACACACCGAAATACAGAAAGGAATTACAAGACCAATTACAAAAGCTGAGCAAGGGGAACAATCCCATGTACATCAATCGGTTAATAACTGGGAATTATTATCTATCAAAGGATATTCATCTTCGTCCTATGTCCAAATTCACTCAAGATATTGCGGAAAACGTAAGGTTAATATGATAAGAAGATTTCAAATGCAGAAACTATTCAATTATCTTCCAGAAAACTGGCTATTCAAAGTCATTGTGTCAACATTGGTTACCACACTTACTTTTTATTTATTCCAATGGACAGACGAATTTCAGTTTTTTAGTGATTTTTGGAAGGTAGATGAGAAGTTTTACATTTATACATTTTTAGGGATTCAAATTGTTTTAAACGGGTTGTTTTATGTAGTACTTTTTCACTTATTAAAAAAACTCTTATTTCAAAAAATCAAAAAGAAAATCCTTAATGAATTAAATGTGAAGAAATCCATTTCTGATTTAAAATTCTTAAGTGAAATTAAAAAAGTCTTGGTGCGTATTTTTGGTTTTCAAATATTAATAGGAAACTTGGACAAATGTGATATTCTTAAACCTTTAGAAATTACTGAATTTGAACTAGATGAATTGATGGAAGATTTAATAAAATGGATTTGTCTATTCTGCAATTTTGGAGTTGTATCACTTTTAGTATGGCATCTTAGTGCTTGGTATATTGTTCCCTTTCTAATATTTATTATAGGCGTTATTTTTCTTTTTTGGTACGTTGTAACTTTTCTTTTTGCAAATGTCGTTTTAATAGAAAAAGTTAGAATAGGGATTGTTGCAAGTACAGATAAAATTAATCCACCTCAAATTTAAAAGAAAGAAAAGGTTTTGGTTTATTTGGTAGAAGATTTTGAAGCACTTATGAGACTGATCTAGAAGTCTTATAAAAACGCTTAGATTGTAATTGTCCTACATTTGTGACTTTTTATGTTTTTTACTGGTAACTTACTTCCTGCTTTGAGTACTTTTGCAATAAATTCATCACATTGTGCTTCACTTAATATGGATTTTTTCAATGCTTCACAAAGGAAATCCATTGTTGTTAAATATTCTACACTATGCATTACGCAGTAGGATTTAATGTCCTTTAAGTTACTGCTAGCTATTATGTCATTTGTGTGTCTAACTACAGCGAGACAAGCTGCTTCGCCATCTCCCTTAAACATTAATTTTTTAATATGATAATATTCTTTTTTTATTTCGGCATTATCTTCAGGAAACGGTATAACCTCAATTAATTTGTAATTAACTAAATTATCAACATGCCTTTTTTTACTATTGAACTTTGATAACTCGGCGTAAACTTTATCAAGTATTTTTAATGGAATAGTAAATATTGTTGGAAGCTTGAGTATTTGTCCTCCCGTTATAAAATGAGAAACAACATCAGCATCTATCAATATTATTCTAGTGGTCCTCGCCATTATTTATTTTTTCAATATCATCAGTATTCATTCCCAAATCAAGTAATAAAGAATAATAATGACTTTCTGAAATTCTTTCATCTTCAAATAATCCATGCGCTATGGTACCGTAATCACCAATTACTTGATTATGATTACCTTCTTTATAAATATCAGTAGAATAGCCGTACTCAATAGCACTCCTTTGAATTCCCTGATAGAATGGATCTGCGTGTCTTTCCGATAAAACACCAAGATTTTTAAGTCTATAAAGTAGAGCAGAACGTGAACAAGAGTAATACTGTTCAATTTTCAAGATGGTTTTTAATGAGATTTTGTCCTTACTAAGTTCCTCGTCAGGTATTAATCCTTTAATACCTTGTTCAGGTAATAAAAGATTAGCGGCAAATACATCTGCATTATACTCTTCTTTATCGCCTTTTTTAAATTCACCAGTGGTGCAAACCATAGCCGTAAAGCTCTCTTGTACAAATAGGTGATACAATTCGTGGCAAATTGAAAAGTGTTGGTGTCCTAATGTTTTATTGCTATTGATTAGAATGAATCTTTTAATATCCTGTCCATTTGTTACTTTAATGGCCATACCTGAAAAGTTTGCACTTAATGGCTTAAAAACAGTTAAGACATTTAGCTTGTATAATAAGCTTTTAAGTCTAATACTATCCTCACTTCCTAATCCCCATGAATTTCGGAAATCATTCGCCTTTTTCTCAAGAATTAACTGATTCATAACTCATTACCTTTTTCATATTAAGATAATTCAATACAATTTTCCTGAAATCGGCAATTTGTTGGATATCCTCAATTTGCAAAAAATCAGCCCGAAAAGCAAAAGCCACATTTGCGGAAATTAATTCTTGATCTTCTTCATAAAGGTCAAATTCATCAATTCCAAATAAACTTGCTGATTTAGATATTAAGTTCGTTGGTATTGGTCTTTTAGCATTTTCAAAATAACTAACTTCTTCTCGGCTAACAGCTAAGTAGCTAGCTAAATCATCCTGATTCAGCCCTAACTTTTCTCTAAAATATTTGATGTTTTTTCCTATGATTTGATCCTGTGTCATAACGATATCGTCTACGTGTTGTGGTCAATTCTTGTTACAAAAGTATGTATTTGTTTTTATCTTGACAATAATGTAACGCTATTTTTCAACATTTATTATGTTAATATGTTGATTTTTACTTACTGCAAGAAAAGGAAAGCGGTCTTCTTCTTTGTCTCCACAACTTCAGAAAAACATATAAACAAGGAGTTACAGCTCATATTTATTGTGTTCCAAACTATTCATCACCTTGTTTTCTTCGCCTGTTTATCCATCGTCGTCAGTCGCAACTCTCTGTAGCCCAAAATCCCTAATACAATGTTCAGCTAGGCAAGTCCTGTCACTTTTGTCTTCATATGGAATCGCTTCTACTTGAGTTCATACTAACCTGCTAAATCACATAGATTAAAGGATTGTTGCATTTTTTGCACATACATATTTGTTCATTAAATAATGTAGGATGCTTATAGAGCAAACTTTTACTCCTGATTTTCATTTAAGTTCCAATCATCTGAAAGTAATTAAAATAAGAAATAATTTGTAATTACTTTCAAGTTTGTTTTAATAATTTTTGCAATAGGACTGTTAATATAAGAAGCATTTTCAACAAAAAAATCTTGAAAGAAATCATGATTCAGAAAGTCCTGTCGTATATGTCTCTGAGATAATTTCATAATCTAACAGAAATAACAATTGAAATAATCAAAAAATGCTTTATTGTTACTCAAAATCAAGATGATTTTTTTTTAGAGGGATGAATAATTTATTTTCTTTAATAAAACGTGAGATTAAATTATGCTTTTGATTATGAAATAAGTTGTAGAAAGCTTTAATCACAAATCTTAATCTACAATAGAAATCGTACATGTAAAACTTCAAAAATTCAAACTCCCACATATTTCATGTGGGAGTTTTACCAGAAAAGGGGGCTTAAACTGGTAATTCCGAAGGAAACAAATAGAAATCCGTAGGAATTTTGTTAGATAATCATGGAAACAAGTCGGTATTCCAAGTAATTATTAGGGTTTTTCTCAATGATTTCTTTATCTCTCATGAATTTTACATAGGATCTAGCGGTTCTTTCCTTTACATCCATGCTTTCCATCAATGCTTTATTCAGGTTTTGATTTGAAATGAATCCTTTGTTCTTGAATATTTCATTTGCTACTTCAATTAACTCGTTGGTCTTTCTAATTTCAGAATCTTCCTTACTCTTTTCACCAAGATAAATATGTCGGCCTTCGGATTTATTCCATCCAAATTGCATCATGGGTACATCTAATGGAGAACCATCACGAACTTTCAGCGCTTTAACAACACTGCAATTGTTGTTATCATCTTTTTCAATGAGTAGAATGCCGGCTGCTTTCCTTTGTACCTCAGAACCTAAGTGTCCTCTTAACTTCATTCCGGAAGGGGCTAGGTGAAGGACACAAATAATTACCGTATTGTAAATAGCAGCCATTCTGAAAAGTTCCTCAACCAGTTTTACTGAACTTTCTTCATCATTTACAGCTCCTAGCAAGTCAGCTATTCCATCAATTACTACGACATGAATACCTCCGTACTCATAAAAAAAACGATCCATTGATTCAAGAATCAAATTCATTCGTTCGCTTCTTGAAATTCCTACCAAGCAAAATGCTTTAAACCATAGAGGAGGTTTTTCTTGGGATGATCTCTTGATGATGTAAGTAAGGTTCTTATAGAGTTGGAATTCAGATTGCTCAGTATCGTAGAGTAAAACGGCCTTTCCTTCCAAA
>JACCDH011005205.1_pt1 | contig 22713 bp, 25 predicted proteins | sample 7442481 | NCBI WGS metagenome assembly JACCDH01 (sample SAMN15323433, study PRJNA562643) | freshwater metagenome | isolation source: river surface water | place: USA:Blue River Watershed | collected 2017-08-15
ATTTAGATGACGCAATTAAAGAGCTGCAGGCAATCAATACTCACTTAGCCGAGATTAGCGCCAATCTTCAGCAAAGAGATCGTAAGTCCGATGAAAGCCTCAATGTCATCAGAAAAGATCTTTGGAATATCAAAAATATTGTGGCAGATGAAGGCATTCAGAATCGCATTGTTCAAAAGGGCGTAGAAAAGGCCCTCGCAAAAGGCTTCGGATATCTATTGATTTCCGGACTGATGCTTTACATAGTTGGCAAATTTTTACTCTGAATTCAGCAATTACTGTTTTATCGCCTTTACAGACTCAAGTGATATTGAGAAATCGACTGGAGCAAATAGGCGCTGAAAGAAGGATTGCTCGCCAGAGTCATTTATGACTTTGTACAAAATCAAATAAGTCCCCGCATTGGTCAAGAGCTCTGCACTGCAATCTCTCTGAACTGCATTATGAGATTTTTCCTGGAATTGCCCAAACGCTAAAGTTTGTGAATTATTCAGAAGCTGCTCATTATTTCGCAACTTATTATTAAGCAAGATTTGGATATTCTCATCACGGCACTTAGGCAAGTCTCTAAAGTAGTAGGTGTGAACTATGGCGCTGACAACCACCAGGACGATAAAAATTAGCAATCCATACCAAGGAGCTTTATCTCTAAACTCTGTCATTTAAATCATGACTACTTAGTAGCCATCAGCCTTAGTCATCGGCAACACATTATTGAGAGACTCGTCACTACCATGCTCATCGGTCAAATGATCCGTCAGGTCTGACAATAGGCACTTTAAATTACCATTCACTTTAGCGTCTGGATGAACGTTAATTTGCGAGTAAGTCACATCACCATTGACGATTGCACCAGGATAAATTTCAACACGGCCCTTTGCGTAAACTGAACCCTCAATACGGCCGATAATAATCGCGTGGGCACTGTGAATATTACCCTCTAGAAACCCCGATTTACCAACTACGGCGGTGTACCCATCCGTAGATCCTGAGGACTCCTCATCTTGATGAATGTCCCCAACAAGGTGTCCGGAGAGCAGCATATTCCCGCGGTGTGTGAAATTACCCTTTACAGTAGATCCACTGCCAACCATGCTGGCATAAGTCAACTGTGTATCGGCCATTGGGCCTTTTTTTGAAAATTCGAACATTTCTCAATACCTCAAAAAATTAGCACACAGGATAGTGGGCCATTAATTCACTTCGAGCAACTGCACTTGCTTAGTCCCAGCGGCAGGAAAGCGAACCCTCCAACCCTGAAAATACATTTCAACATCATCCAAATCTTGAGCCAAAACGGTGAATGGTGCAACACCTTTAAAAGCAAGGGCAGTATTTGCCTCCATTGCCATCACCAACTGCTTGCCGGCCCCATCAACAAAGCAAACAGTCTGCTTAATCAAGGTTTTGAGATTCACGGTATCGCCAGGCTTTGACGGATTGGGCGATTGATAGCTCAATAGTTGACCATTTTGCTTGTATGGGCACTGGCCTGTCGCTGCCACCGCTTCAGCGGGCTTCACTTCCTGGCTCAATGCTGGGTCAGGCTGCACTTGCGCTTTAACTTCATCAGCAGCCTCTTTAGACGCTTCCTCTACTGGAACAGCAGGTGGGGGCGTAGGCTTAGTCTCCATGAGGGCTGCAACTTGATATACCAAGTCATATTTCGTATTTAGGCCAAACAACAGCCCACCAATAGCTAGCCCCAGAGACAGAAAAAGTACTGGTCTGAGGGAAAAGCTAAAGCGACCACCAGCCTCTGGCCCAGAAACATCTCCGCCCACTTTTTCCGTTAACAACTCCTGCCACTCTAATCGCTCGGTGATGGCTGGATCGCGTGATCCAGCAAGAACCTCATCTTGCGCAGATGTAGGATTTAACTCTGCGGGAGCTACTTCAGTTCTAGCCAAGTCCTCCGCTTCAGGCGCTGCACCCTCAAGACCCTCAACAGGCTCAGCAGGGGGCTGCGGAAATGACAAATAATCAGACTCAGTGAGATTCAGAAAATTACCCACCCGTTTTGCTGCACTGATCTTCAAGGGGAAGCTGTAGAAAGAGCTCATGCCACCCTCCTCCAGCTCCAAAATCATTTTGGCAGACAAGCAACATAAGTTCGCCAACTCCACGCGCTCGAGCTTGCGAGCCTCCCTGGCTGCTTTTAGCCTGGCTCCAATCACATCTGGCAAGGGGTTGTTTTTTACTGGCGACATGCCATTTTCCTCAATTTACTTCGCCGCAAAAATACAAGCAGGAGTAAAGATTGGGTGATCCTATCTCCATATTGTTTTATTTATGTTTAGATATTAGCAAATTGGCCTATTGATAGTAAGCAATTTAGACTCAAAAAACCCTTCAAAATTGATCCAAAATGTTAAAATCACCCTCAATTAAGGGTAATACCCCAAGAAAATAGAGGATTAATAGCAAAAAATGCAGCTCATCTGGATTTCTGGGTCTACATCGACCATGAAGCAAGTCAAGATAACCGGTAGAACGGCGATCAAGATCGCCTTTTTATCCTTTAGCGCATTTATTCTTTTTGGCATTGGCATTCACTTCCTAGGGTTTAGGGTGGCCATTCGATTTAGCCCTGAAATGACCAAGGAAATGGGCGGTGTCATTACGCGCAAGGAAATGGATGAGGTTGAAGCCCACTATCGCGAGAATCTCCAGGCACTTCAAAAACAAATCCCCCATATTGAAAGCAAAATTAACTCACTTAAAGAGTTAAAAGAGCAGTTTTCAGAGCTATCCACCCCTACCACCGGGAAAAAACCGGCCCCAATGTAGGGCAAGCCAGTAGCGCGGAAGTCCAAAAATTTCATTAATTACTATATGATGAATCCATATTTATTACCTCAGGAAACTTACTATGACCGATAACAATCCAAAAGGCTCCCTTTTTGTTGGTGAGGGCGTTATTGTCAAGGGCACCTTTGAAGTACCAGAAATGGCAGTTGTTGCAGGTCTAGTTGAAGGCGAACTCAATACCAAAGAAGTACTTGTTGATACTTCCGGAATTGTGAATGGTCGCATCAATGCTGAAGTCGTTGAGATTCGTGGCGAAGTGACGCAAGGTCTCCATGTGACCAATCACCTGAATGTTCGCTCTAGCGCAAAAATTACTGGACTCACCCAATATGCTGAAATGAGCGTAGAAAAAGGTGCCAAGCTCAGTGGTGAATTGAGAGTAATTGATGCGACTCCACCTTCTACAAGCTACTCAAGCTCTTCTACTCAAGACTATTCAAGCTCAAACTCGAGTGATGATGAGTAAGTCTTAGTCGCTTAAAGAAATACCCCTTTATTGGGGTATTTTTTTATCTAGACGTTGCTGCCGGGTTTATCGCCCATGACATCCATCATCGACAGCATCTGGAAATACGGCGGTGGCGGATCATTAAATTCAGAATTATCAAAGGCAGTAATACGTGTCTTATCTATTGCCTTAAAAATTTCTAGATCATATTGAATTCCCCTGGGGGATTCATCTAAGCTGTAGGCATCTGCATCTACCTTAGAAATCATTTTTACTACCTCAGCTTTTCCAGACTCGATGCGCACAATCCAAATATCGGTATAGCCAGTAGCGTCTCTAAACAGAGTCCATCGCCCCCAGCTAACATCATCATCCTGCATATAAGAGTCCTGCTCCAAAACCTTTAAAACACTACCGCTGTATTTAAATGGGGCCGATAGGGTTTCATTCATATCCACCATAAAGTAGTGGATCTTGGTTAAATCATCAAACTTTGGCAGACCCATTTGAGCCAGATTTTGCTCATACGTGTTCAGAGATTTTTGACAGCCATCAACCCTCACTTCAGGATCAATCTCAATAGGCTGAACGGCTTCAGAACTTAATTGTTCCTCAAGAGCCTGTTGTGCCTGGGTGCAGATATTTGAAAAAATACTTAAGGACTCTGGACTAATACCGTAGGTATTGAACCAATGTTTTTCAATGATCAAAGAGGCTTCTGCTAACTGCGCATGTAAAAGACTATCTTTTGGAAAGCCATCCTCACATGCATAAAGGCGATCAACTAAGCGCTCAACGCTACCATCTGGGTTTGAAGTTGTTGCATGCCAGAAACTTTGAAAACTATCGTAGTTAAATCGTTCGCGATAGTGATTAAAAACGCACTGATCGAACTGTCTTTGACTCATCTGCAAAGACCCGCCTTTAATCAAGTCAAATAATCCCATGAGCTACTATCCTTGTTAATGCGTTAATAGGTAAAAATGATGTGCGCCAAAAATTATTGGCTTTTAATTTTGCTCCAATTGGCTTGAAAAATTGCAGCAGAATCAGTAGCGCCCTCTGGCTCCTCACCATTTCTGGAGATCATCAGGCCATTTAATTTTGCACCATGCTCAATTCCGAGTTGACCATAAGTAATATCGCCTCGAACTTCCGCACCTTCATGCAACTCGACGCGCTCAGTAGCGTAGATATTTCCTTCTACCTTGCCGGCAACTAGAACCCTAAAGGCGAAAATATCACCCAGCACCACCCCCGTACGACCCAAAGCTATGCTGACACTCTTACCTTGGCGCGCCTCAATATTGCCGATAACTCGACCATCAATTCGTAGACTCTCATTAGCAACTAGCCTGCCATGAACCTCCGTAGCAGGTCCAATGATGGTCTCAAAGGACTCCATCGTTGGCTGTAAGAACTTAATGGACTGTGAACTTTTCTTGAACAAACTCATTGGGTTTCCTTTGGGCATCCACACCGTAGTGCTTTATCCCCCTCATCTGTTTGGGCGAGGATCCATTCTAGCTTTATTTGGGGACAAGCTACTAGGACGCCCTCATTTGTAGCGAGGGTTGATAGATAAGTTAGTTAAGGCTAACTTATTTATCGTGAATCCAAGAGCTCTGAGCGAGGCTAAAACCAAATTAGAGAGTACCGCCATCAACCTGAGGGACTTACAGCAACTTTGTATTTCGAATATATGCACTGATTTGTCGATCAGCACTCATCGGGATCAATTTAAGGGGATCGGGGGTATTACCGCTAATTTCAATAGTAACTGCTGGTCCAGACTGCTCAACTTTTAGCGCGGAGGGGATAGGATGGGCTCGAGTAGAGGCTGTACTAGGGGCTATTTTTCGATCATGCAAAGTAGCATCCCCTCTGTGGGTAGAGCTACTTAAATAAGAGGCTTGCAGATTTAACTTATCCAATTGATTACTCCCAATCTAAATAGGGCTTTGATAGCATTATGAACCTTTCTTACTGCAAGGGAATTGGTATTACACGCTTTCAACTTGAGCTTGATGCGCCATTTGTAGCAACTCAGCTAGATGCTTTACCTTGCGACCGGTCTCTTGCTCAATCTGCTCTCGACAACTAAAGCCATTGGTCAGAATGATAGTTTCTAGATCAGTAGCTCGAATAGCGGGCAGTAATACCAACTCACCCACTGCTTTGGATATTTCAACATGCTCTGGATTAAATCCAAATGAACCCGCCATGCCGCAGCAACCGCTATCAATGTAATTAGCCTTGGCACCCAAGGCGGCCAATAGAGCTACATCACCTTTAGTACCAAATAAAGACTTCTGGTGACAATGCGAGTGAACCAAGATGTTGCAATCTAAGGGTGGTGGCGTGTAGCCCTGCTCGTGCAGAAAATCTCCCAGTAGGTAGGTACTCGATGCCAAGAGTTTCGCCCTTGGATCGTTCGGAAAGAACTTTAATAGCTCATCCTTAAATACTGACATACAGCCTGGCTCAAGACCTACCACTGCAATCGGCGCACTTGGATTTGATTGAATTTCACTACCGATCGCATCCAAAATCTTCTCGAGCTTTTGCTTAGCGAGATCTAGATAACCAAAGTCATACAAAGGTCGGCCGCAGCATAGAGGCGTCTTTGGTAGCGTTGCCTCAAAGCCCGCATGTGCCAGCACCTCAACCGCCGCATTTGCAACCTCAGGATGAAAGTGTTCGCAGAAAGTATCTACCCAGAGAATGACTTTCTTCTGCCCCACACCTACATGCTTTGTTGGCTTGAATTGCTTTCTGAAAGATTGGTTTGCAAACTTCGGCAGGCTACGCTCTTGCGCTACGCCACCAAGCCACTTAGCAATACTAGAAAGTAGTGGCGTTTGCATAACACCATTCATCAACCAGGAGAACTTACTGGCTAGGGGCGCCCAATCACCAATACGACCCATGGTCAAAGCCTGACGAGGCCTGCTATTAGTCTCGTGATAATGAGATAAGAACTCAGCTTTGTATGAAGCCATATCCACGTGTGCTGGGCAATCGCTCTTGCAACCCTTGCATGAGAGGCAAGTATCCAAAGCTTCTTTGAGTTCTTCACTCTTCCAGCCATCCTTAATTACTTCACCCTGGAGCATTTCCCAGAATAGGCGTGAGCGTCCACGAGTAGAAAAGCGTTCTTCCTTAGTGGCGCGGTAGCTTGGACACATCGTGCCGATTTTTTCGCTACGGCATTTACCCATACCAACACAACGCTCAACTGCTCTCTGGAATCCATTGCCTTCTTGGCTCAAGAAATTTAAACGTGTTTTGATATTGACCACTTTGTACTCTGGGCCCATACGCAGGTTTTCATCTACGCGATATGGATGAACCACTTTTCCTGGATTGAGTTTGTTTTGCGGATCCCAGATGCGTTTGAACTCATGCATTGCGCCCATTAATTCTTCGCCAAACATGATGGGGAGAAATTCTGCTCTGGCTTGGCCATCACCATGCTCACCAGTGAGTGAGCCACCAAACTCCACAACTAAGGTCGCCGCATCCCGAATGAACGATCTAAATTTAGCAATGCCTTCTGCAGAGCGTAAGTTAAAAGTAATGCGCGCATGAATACATCCATCGCCAAAGTGTCCATAGAGCGAAGTCTGATATTCATAAGAATCTACTAGTTTCTGGAAAGCGCGAAGGTACTCACCCAAACGCGCTGGATCAACCGCGGCATCTTCCCAGCCAACAACTGGGTCAGGCGAGTTCGGGTCGATCGATAAGTGAGTGGCTGAGGCACCATTTTCCCGGATTGACCAAATACGTTTCTGCACTAGTGGGTCAGGCTCTAACCATGTAGATGGCTTTGGACCCTTCGTTCTTGCCTTGAAATATTCTTCCGCTTTTTGAGCCTGAGCAATAGCACCCTCGATAGTGTCATCACCGAACTCCACAACTACCCAAGCGTTGCCAGGGGGAAGCAAATCAATCTCCGCTTTAGCTAAATTGCGCTCTTGTAAGCCACGGATAATTTTGTAATCTAAACCTTCAATCGCAATAGGGTTGAAGGATTGGTATTCAGGTACGGCATCACCTGCCACATAAATATCATCAAAACCCAAAACGAGAACTACCCGTTTTGCTGGGCTCTTTACCAAGCGCACTTTTGCGGCCAGAGTTAGTGCGCAAGTCCCCTCCGTACCAACCAAGGCACGTGCGACGTTAAACCCATTCTCGGGTAGCAATTGATCTAGGTTATAGCCAGAAACACGTCGCTTAATATTTGGGAAGCGCGCCCGAATCAAATCTGCATAGCGCTCACGCAAAGCTAGCAAGTCTCGATAGATTTGGCCTTTACGTCCACCGGCAGCAATAATGTCTTGCAACTCTTGATCAGAAGTTGGGCCAACCCAAAAGCGTTCACCGTCATAGGTCAGAATCTCTAATGCTTCGGTATTTTCAAGCGTCTTACCCGCCATCACAGAGTGGGCTCCGCAAGAGTTGTTGGCAACCATACCCCCCAAAGTGCAACGACTGTGCGTCGAAGGATCTGGCGCAAAAGTAAGGCCATGTAGCTCAGCAGCATCACGCAGCGAGTCGCAGATGACGCCCGGCTCAACAATGGCATTGCCAGCACTTGGATCTAAGCTAAGAATATGGTTGCAATACTTAGAAATATCAAATACGACCGCATTGTTCACAGTCTGACCATTCATGGATGTACCAGCGCCGCGCATGAGCACCGGCGCTTTATTGCGATGGCAGATCTCAATACCTTTTACAAATTCTTCAGTATTTTTAGGGGTAACAACCCCGATCGGAATTTGGCGGTAGTTGGATGCTTCTGAGGCATAAACCGCCTGATGGGCTGTATCAAAATGAACAGAGCCACCTAAGGCAGCCGTTAATTCAATATTCAATTGCTCCCACTGAGAAATACCGCCCATGACTATGTCCTTATTTGATCTGGCGCCCTTTTAGGGTCTTTGTCATTCTAGCAATTCTTTGCAATGTATGACTTGTATGACTTCACATCAAATACAGGACTCAGAAGAAGAATTCAGCAAAATAATCTCCAGCAATTTTTTTCAAGCTAATGAATAATCTCCATATGAATACAAAACCAAAAGTTCTTGCATTTGATGTGTTTGGCACAGTAGTTGACTGGCATGGATCCATAGCGGCTGAAGTGGGTCGACTGGGGCTGCCAGTTGATCCAGATGCCTTTGCAACAGCTTGGCGGCAAGGTTATAGGCCAGCTATGGCTCGTGTTCGCTCCGGAGAACTTCCTTGGACCAAGATTGATGATCTGCACCGCATGATCCTAGATGATGTTCTCAAGACCTTCAAAATCAATTCCTTATCTGAAGCGCAAATACAAGACCTCAATCTAGGCTGGCACCGCCTTACTCCTTGGCCAGAGGCTGTCGAAGGCCTACACAAGCTGAAAAGTCAGTTCACAATCGTGACTCTTTCCAACGGAAATCTGGGCTTATTGGCCAACATGGCTAAAAATGCCGGGCTACCCTGGGACCTCATTCTTTCCGCCGAGGTATTTCGCCACTACAAGCCGGATCCAGAAACCTATCTAGGAGTGGCGGAGACCTTTAATATTCCACCCGAAGAGGTCATGCTGGTTGCAGCGCATAAAGATGATTTAGAAGCCGCCCATGCCTGTGGTCTACAAACGGCTTTTATTGAACGTCCAATGGAGTTTGGCAAAAATCATCTTCGAAATGATCTCCATGTGGAGCAATTTACTAACTATCACGCAAAAGACTTTCTAGATCTTGCGCGCCAGCTAAACGCATAAGATCTAGTTTGGCATTAAACGTATTCAGCAACCTCAACGAGGTTATTGTCTGGGTCACGCAAGTAGACAGAACGAATCGGTCCAAGAGCACCACGTCTCGGCACTGGACCAACATCAATGGCAACGCCATTGCTCTGAAGATGAAAAATGAAGTCATCCAAGGGGATCGCTGAAATCAGGCAAAAGTCACCAGAACCAATCGTAGGAACTTTGGCTTTTGTAGGTGTTTCTGTATCTTTATCTTGAAGATTAATTTTTAATTGCCCAAAGCGCAATGAATAACGGGGCTGACCTTCTGGCCCAGTAAAAAACTCTCGCTCGAAACCTAAGGCTTTTTCATACCACTGTGTAGTGCGCTCAATATCTGTCACAGTTAGGACAATATGATCAATGCGATCGATAATATTTTTCAAAGCAGTCTCCAAGATGATTGGCAATCATTAATAAAATTGCTCAATTCATCATACCGAAGAATTTACAGATTTGCCTAGACTGAGGTCTTAGAGATAAAGAATGCTTTGGGCACTTCTGTGCACCACACTACACCATCGCCCACCTGACCCGTTTGACAAACAGTCACTATACGATCCATTAAGACTGGAGCAACATCATCATTACAGACGATTTCGATTTTTACCTTGGCGGAATAATCAGTTAACTCGTCTTTAATATTAAATTTACTGGTGCGGTTCGGCGCACTGCAACCCTCAACCTTCGATACAGTCATTCCCGGAAATCCTGGAGTCTCTAGTAAGGCCGTTCTTAAGGCTGCTAATTTATTGGGGCGAATAACCGCCTTTACTTCCATCATGCTTCCACCTCTTTATCTTCGAACCATCTGTATAAGACAGGGAGTACCAACAATGTTAATGCAGTTGATGTAATCAGACCAGCAATGACTACTGCAGCTAGTGGTCTTGTAACCTCAGATCCGGGGCCACCTGAAAACAGCATTGGCACCAAAGCCAGCATCGCGACTGAAGCAGTCATCATGACTGGCCTAAAGCGATGGCCACATCCATGCAGCAAGGCATCCTCCATCGAGTAGCCATCTTCACGCAACTGCTTAATAAATGAGATCAACACCACGCCATTTAGAACGGCGATACCCCATAAATTAATGAATCCTACTGCCGCAGGCACGGATAAATATTCACCAGCTATAAATAGTCCGACCACACCGCCGATTGATGCAAAAGGTAAAACCAAAATAATTAGAGCTGCTAATCGTATGGATTTAAACAGCATGAAGAGCAAGAAGAAGATCGCCAAAATCGTCAATGGAATAATGATCATCAAACGAGCCATAGCGCGTTCCATGTTTTCAAACTGACCGCCCCACTCCAAGGTATACCCCTCTGGCAACTCAACCTGTTTAGCAATTAAGCTTTGGGCTTCCTTCACAAATCCACCTAGATCTCGACCATCGACGTTGACACCAACGACTAAACGACGTTTACCTGCCTCACGGGAAATTTGTGCTGGGCCATCCACCAAGGAAATTTCCGCTAAGTCACGCAATAGCACTTGGGCACCATCAGGTGAGTGCAGAATGATGTTTTCGATAGCATCTACATTATCTCGATAGGGGGCAGGATATCTCAACATGAGTGGGAAACGTCTCTCACCTTCATAGACAATGCTGGCTTGCTTACCACCAATCGCTGTTTCAATCACTTCATTTACGTCCGACACATTGAGCCCGTAGCGAGCAATGGCATCTCGATCAATTTTGATATTGAGGTAATTTTGTCCAGAGACTTGCTCTATTCGCAAGTCATTGCTGCCCTTCATCTTAGTGAGGATTTGGCTGATTTGCGCTCCTAGCTTTTGCAAGATCAATAAATCATCACCAAAAATCTTAATCGCTACTTGCGATCTCACACCTGAAACCATTTCATCAACACGAGCAGCAATCGGCTGAGAAATCGCTAATTCAATACCAGGTAGTGTTTTTAACTTATCGCGAATTTGCTGGGCAATTTCTTCTTGATTTAGGCTGCGATCACCCAAAGGTTTTAAGGTGACGATAGGATCGGATTCATTAGGTTGACCTGGATCTGCAGGTGACTCTCCTCTACCTAAACGCGATACCGCCATCTTGACGTCAGGAATTGTCATAATTCTTTTGATTGCCTCAAATTCCAATTTGATCGACTCATCTAAAGAAATATTCGGGGCACGAACAATCACAGGGGTAATGGAGCCTTCCTGCATCACAGGAATAAATGCCTTACCTAAAAGCACAAACCCAACCAAACTCGCGGCCAAAGCGATCAGAGATCTTTTCACGACCAACTTCGGATTGGAAAGACTCCAATGTAGCCAACGATCATAAGGCGCTCGGAGACGAGCAACCAGCTTCGTGTCATCCTCACTACCGCCCTTCAAAATATATGAGCACAATGCTGGCGACAAGGTAAACGATAGGATCAGTGAGATTGTCAAAGCAATCGCAATAGTGATGGCCATTGGGGCAAACATCTTGCCCTCCATCCCCTCCAAAGAGAGTAGCGGCATGAAAACCAAAATAATGATGCCAACACCAAACAAGACTGGGGTGCCTACTTCAGAGGCAGCCTCCAAAATAATACGATTTTTAGATTCTCCAGCCTTTAGTCGCTCGCCTAACTTTGCAAAAGTATTTTCTACAACCACTACCGAACCATCTACCATGATGCCGATCGCAATTGCGAGACCACCTAATGACATCAGATTAGCGGAGATACCGTAACGATTCATAACCAAGAATGTCAGTAGCGGTGTCAAAATCAATGTAGCCACCACAATCAAGGAAGATCGCACATCACCCAGAAACAAGAAGAGCAAAATAATGACCAGGACAACTCCCTCGACCAATACTTTCGCCACATTAAACATGGCCGCATTTACCAAGTCTGTACGATCATAAAATGGCACGATCTGTAGGCCATCGGGGAGTAACTTACCCTCGTTAATTTCTGCTACTTTTAACTTAATCCGATTCACTACTTCTCGAGCATTGCCACCGCGAATCATCTGAATAATGCCTGCCACACTCTCGGTGTAACCATTTTTAATCGCTGCGCCTTGACGAATCTCACTACCAATGGTGACCTCAGCTACGTTCTTTACGTATACCGGAATGCCCTTGACTTCCTTCAGAATAATTTTGCCAATATCTTCTGGCTTAGTAATTAATCCAACGCCACGAATGAGGTAGCGCTCTGCATAGGTCGGTAGCTGCCCACCACCTGAATTGGCATTATTTCTGGCGAGTGCTTCATATACTTCGCGCAAGCTCACTTGGTAGTGACGCAAGCGCTCTGGATTAACCAATACCTGATACTCACGCGCATATCCGCCTTGAGTATTAATTTCAGCCACCCCAGGTATTGAACGTAGCATGGGGCGCACTATCCAATCTTGAATAGTCCGGCGTTCTTCTAGCTCATCTAATGTGAGCTCTCGGTCACCATCAGAAGGATGATCTAAAGTGTATTGATAGATTTCACCTAAACCTGTTGAAGGTGGTGCTAACACAGGCGTAATACCAACAGGCATTCTGGAGGCCACTTCAATCAAGCGCTCAGTAACCAACTGTCTTGCAAAATAGAGTTCGGTCTTATCCGTAAATACCAAGGTAATGACAGAGATTCCATTGCGATTCAGGGAGCGCATTTCAGTAAGGCCCGGCAAGCCAGTCATCGCCAATTCAATAGGAACCGTCACGAAACGCTCTACCTCTTCGGGAGAGCGGCCTGGAGCTTCAGAGGCAATCTGTACTTGTACATTAGTGACATCTGGAAATGCATCAACTGACAGACGCTTGGTTGCCAGCAAGCCTGCCACCATTAATACCAAAGCAATAATTGCGACTAAGAGTCTCTGCTGCAGGGAGAGGCGGACAATTTTCTCAATCATGCAGCTTAACCACCGCTCAACTGTTTTTTACGTTCAGAATTTAAATGGAAGGCGCCATTGACTGCGATATTTTGCCCCTTTTTTAGACCCGAGATCACCGGACGATATCCCCTGCCTTCAGGACCAAGCTTCACAGCTATCATCCTAAATATTTCATCATCCTCTTTAACAAATACATAATCTTTATTATCTTCACGAATGATTGCACTAGTAGGTACTAGCAATTTTTCAGTCGGCTGACTTTCAATCATCATGGTTGCTAACATTCCAGGCTTAATCAAACCATCTTTGTTAGGCACTTCCATTCGCACTACTACTGTACGAGTTTGGGTGTTGACAACGGAATCGACGTGAGCAACCACACCCTCAATCTCTGCATTACGCAAAGCTGGAATAATCAATCTGATCTTCTGACCCTTGTGAATTAAATAAGAGTTACTTTCTGGGATTTCAGAGACTGCCCATAAGATATTCAAATCAGCCACTGTAAATAAAGCATCAGCAGGCTGTACCACCTGACCCTTATTAATTTTTCTCTCCACAATTTCGCCGGGAATGCTGGCAATAACGTTATTTGTGGACTCAATCACACCAGACTTTGCCAAGCGATCAATACTAGGCTGATCCATACCTTGAACACGCAATTGATCGTTTGCTGCACGATATTCAGCCTTGGCGCTACTTGCCTCAGCCTCCCGCTTTTGCAATTCAGCCAAAGCAATCACATCTTCTTTATACAAAATCCTAGCTCGATTAGCTGCCTGATCAGCCAATTGACTTGCGCTCTTTGCTTTCAGAAAAGATAGTTGGGATTGCGTTAATTCAGTAGAGGTGATTTTGGCCAAAATATCGCCCTGCTTCACCTTTTGACCTGGAATAGCTAGTATCTCCGATACTCGGCCTGTCACATTCGCACCGATACGGGATAAAAACATCTCATTAAAATCCACTCGACCAGAAGCGCGTAACTCTTCAACAAACGAACCGGTGTAAACCTCTCCCTCAGTAATCATATTATGTAGATCTTCATTCACGATCACTACATTGGGATCTTGAACAGACTTGACGGTCGGACTGCGATCAAACACATTGAAGTAATTTAGGATAATCAGAAATAGACAAAACCAAGGAAAGTAATAGAGTCCTTTTTGCGTCCAGGGAGGGGCTTTATCGTACCGCTGAGCCACACGAGGCAAGTGAGTACTAAACCACTCATGGGTCAATAGATATAAATCATTTTGGGCTTTAATGACAACAGCAAGCCATTCCTTTGCATAGACTTTTGCAATTGCCATATAGCGGGAGTAGAACTCCTTTGACTTAGCTATGATTTCCGTGAACTCTTGCTTCATTGCTTTCCACTCTCAATTTTTGCAATCCACTCTGGGGTTGCTCTTAAACGCTGAATCTCGGTAACAACTGAGGCCAGATCAAAGCGGGCCTTGATCAAATCATTACGAGCTACTCTAAATGTTCTTTGTGCATCCAAATACTCGAGCATGCCGCGCTCACCGTAACGATAAGAAACCTCAGCAATCCGCCGCGCGCTCGATGCTAGCTGAACGACATCTTGATCAAGAATTTTTACCTGATAACTGGTCATCTGGTAGAGCTTATATGCCGTCTCCAATTGCTGATCGAGGTTTTGGCTTTGGGCATTCAGTTGATTCTTAGCCTTAGATGCATTGGCTTCTGCTTCCGCAATCTGACCACCCTTGAAGTCCCAAATAGGAATGCTCACCACCAAGCCATACAGACGGTCAGTAAAATTTGGATCGTTATATTGCTGCGCCTTAATCGATAGTTTTGGCAAGCGAGAGTTCTGCTCAAAGCTCAACTTCGATTCAGTTGCTTCGACCTCAGCTTTTGCCCGCTGCAACTCGGGACTTTGCGCGTGTAACTCACTTAGCAAGATTGGCAAAGTGGGCAAAGGTTCTATCTTGAGACCTTGAGAAACAACCTCGAAGTCTGCTGGCAAGTTATGTCCAACTACTTGCCTCAATTGACCCTTAGCCTGCTCTACTCTCAGCTTACTAGATTCAGTATTAATTTGCGCATTCAGAAATTCTGTTTGTGCACGAATTAATTCGAATCGGGCAGTCTCGCCAACGTCATAACGAATTTGCATACGATCGCGAATTTGTTTAGTTAACCCCAAATCTTCTTCGGCTGCTTTTAACTCTGCCTCGCGACGCATCAACTCATAGAAACGTTGTTGCACCCTGGAAATCATTTCAATTTCAAAGGCAACACGAGTTGCCTCGGCAGCTCGCAAATTAGCCTCGGCTGCATTCACACGAGGATAGCGGGTATAAGGCATATCTAGCGGCTGGGTCACTGACCAGGATGACACATTGCCCGTAGTCAGCGGTCCAGTTACTGATCTTTGTTGTCCTGTATTTAGCTCGAACTCTGGATTTGGAATTGCGCGAGCGGAAGAGAGTTGCCCCCTGATTACCTTGGATTGATCGCGTGCCGCTAGCACTTGAGGGCTCGACTCTAGCGCGATACCAATCAATTTATTTAGAGAAAGTGGCTTTTGAGCTTGTGCACTCACTCCGCCTGCAAACAAGATACAGACTGCAAATATCAATGCAGGTACTAAACGATTCATTGCGACTATTTTAATGAATAAACAAGATGTCTCATTATCTCGCCTTATTAAATTGAAAATATGTGGAATTCCCCAAATAAGGGACTTGGGCACGATTTTGAGCGTATAAATCAACGATCGGGGTTGCGAATTCAAAAGATAACCATTTATGAAAATTAAAATGGTCTTGCCTTGATATTGATCCACCTTTATACCGGACCCTAAGGCCGAATTGACGATATATAGGACTCAGAGGACTGAGCAGGCTACTCCCCACATGTAAGTAATCTATTAGATCATACTTGTGGGGAATCAATCGAATTGGGAGTGAATTACTCATATATAGAGGTGTTTTGAAAATCGTCCATATTGCTGGCTTTGATGAAGGGTTCTCTGAACCAGCTTATAGATTTTCTTAAGGCACATCTCCAGCGCGGTCCGCTGATCCTTGGCCGCCATACTCACTTCGATTTGATGATGGTCAAATGTCTCCAAGCTAATCACGCAGTATTGATTGCAAGTGGTCTTTGACGATGCAACTGCGCTGTATTGAATCTTAATTTTTCGGACCATCCAATAAAGTCGCTTCAACGAGAATTTCACACGATTCTCTGTGAAAGTTTTTAATTCTGGCTCTAGGCCATCCCTGGTGTCTAAGATTACATTCATTAACATCCTCCTCTACTTAACACTAGGCCAGAATAGATCAGTCTTTATTCTTAATAAAGAAGAATTTAATTGATTTAAATTCAGTATTTATCTGAATATTTAAAGATAAAAAAATGCCCTCAACACGAGGGCATAAAAGAGAACAGCCGGATTAAAACTAATCGATCACCACAGCCATTAGCGCGGTTGCAGCACCAGCACCAAGGGCAGGAATACCCCATCGCTCAAGCGCTGGTAATGAACTGCCAGTTACTACCTCTACCGGAATATCACTGATCTCTAGTAGTTTGGCGGTTGTAGAGTTCTCAAACAAACGGCTCAAAGAGTTTTTCTTTGAAGTACCAATCACAATACGACTACATTCAAGTCGCGTAGCCTCATCACGAATAGCGCTACCTTTATCACCACAGGCGTAGCTAAAGGAAAAATTCAGGCCATGCTTTTCAAGATAAGCTGATGCCGAGGCTGCAGCCAGAGTTGCACGCTCAGCATGCCACTCATTAATCGTTTGCTTGCTCAAGTATTTGCCGATGTGACGATATAAGGTAGGCTGTACGTTGCACAAGTAAAAACGTGCATTCGAATCCTGGCCATAAGTCTTCACAGCATGCTTCACTGCCATATCTGAATTTTTTGAACCATCCACAGGAATTAAAATTTTATTCATTTTGTTTTCTCCAAAATTAGGGGACTGCTCTTGTAACACCATACTTGCAGACTCCGGAACTACAACCGAAGGAGCAATCACACCTTCAAGCGCACGTCTACTTCTAATAAAACCACTTGCTAATACACCTAATACAACAGCAACTTGAATCACGTATTCCAAAGCCGAGCTTTGGGAAGCTAGCCATTCCTTAGATATTGGTTCAGAAATCATCATTTTTGCCGCCGTCCATGCGAGGACACCAGCACCCAAGTAGGTCACAGAAGGGTAGCGCTCGACGAGTTTAAGTATTTGAGTCGATCCCCAGATCACTACAGGAATGCTAATCAACAAGCCAAGCACAACTAATACATAACTACCGTGAGACGCACCAGCCACAGCGAGAACGTTGTCTAACCCCATAATGGCATCCGCAACCACAATGGTTTTCATTGCGCCCCAAAAGGTTGTAGAGGCTTGACCATGCTCATCACTCTCTTGCTCAGGATTGAGTAAACGATATGCAATCCATACCAGCAGTAATCCACCAATCAACATTAGTCCAGGGATCTTAAGCAGATACACGACCACTAGTGTCATAGCACTTCTGACAGCAATGGCACCTACGGCACCCCAAATAATCGCTTTTTTCTGAAGATGTGCTGGCAAGTTTCTGGCTGCCATCGCAATAACAATAGCGTTATCACCTGCAAGCACCAGATCAATCACAATAATTGCCAGCAATGCCGAAAAAAATTCCGGGCTAAATAGTTCCAATTTCATCTCCTCATTTAATTACCCATGAATTCCATGGATTTCGATAGGGTTAATGTAGGCTGATTTGCTATTAGTAAAAAGCAGAGATATATTGACATTAATTTCGGAAAAAACTGACAATCAAATGCTCTATAACTACCGACACCTTTACTACTTCTGGGTAGTAGCCAAAGAAGGCAGCATGTCTAAGGCTGCCGAGCGTCTCAATATTGCAATTCAGACAATCAGCGCCCAGGTACATGAATTAGAAAAATCACTCGGTTATCTGCTCTTCAAACCAGCTGGACGGGGTATCACCTTAACTGAATCTGGATATGCAGCCCTGGAAATTGCTGATCAAATTTTTCTCCTTGGTGAGCGACTGCCGGAAGCAGTCAGGGAGGCTGCAACTTCACCTAAAACTAAAATAACGGTTGGTATATCCGATGGACTACCAAAGCTAGTAACCAGACAGCTACTTGAACCAATTCTGGAAAAAAACGATGTGCAGCTGATTGCACATGAGGGTGAATTTGAAGACCTGTTAGCAGATCTCGCCTTACATAGATTAGATATTGTGCTTGCTGACAGGCCGGCGCCAATCAATAAAAATCTTCATGTCTATAGTGAGGAGTTAATCAAGTCATCAATTGCCTGGTTTGCGCCTAAGATGTTATTAAAACGATCTAAGAAAGTATTTCCTGCGTGCCTTAACGAACTACCGATTCTGCTCCCCACCCCCCATTCCAAGGTGCGACATTTGATCGACCAGTGGTTTGCTGAAAACGGCATTAATCCTAATATCGCCGGCGAGTTTGAAGACAGCGCCCTACTCAAGACCTTTGCAGCTAGCGGACTTGGAGTCTTTCCAGCTGGAGAAAGCATCAAGAAAGATTTACAAGAAACTTATCACATTGAAATGATTGGTAAATGCGAGGATATCTACGAATATTTTTATGCCATTCGTTCAGAGAAGAAAATTCAGCACCCACTAGTAGAAGCAATTATCAAAGGGAAAAGTCTGATGCCAGGCACATCAAGACATAAAACCTTAAAATAACTACGTAGATTTTTTTCGCGCTCTCGGCATCTCAGACTTTTGAGCGCTAGAAAACTGACTCATATTTTCCACGCTCTTCTCAAAACCCACAAAGGAGTCTGCCATTGCCGCGCGGATCAACTCAAAATTCTGAAGTGCATTGCTAAATGAGGTTTTGAAAACAGAGGTGTATGGCTCAGTTCCTGCGGGAGCATTCTGAGTAGCTTCATTCACAAAATGAATTAAGTCATGCTGAGAGTCTTTAATCATTGACTCGGCAATTTTTGCTAGCTCTTTATTTCCACTAGCCAACGCTTGAAAAAGTTGGGCCTGATAGTCGGCCACTTCTTTTGCAGCATCTTGCAAGACTTCGGCGTGGACATAATCAAATACCGCCTTTGGATCTTGTGTTTTCATCAGCTCAGCAACTTTGGTTTGTAATCGAGTAGAAAGCTCTTGCGCAGCCCTCTGATTTAACTGAGCAATTTCCTGAGCACTAGTCAGCGCTGCTTGTCCAACTGCTTGCGCAGCCTTCATGCCTTTAGCCTGACTTGCCATCGCGCCTAAATCAAATGGATTCTTACTCATTTATGACCCCTTATTTAATCGGTGATGATTTAATCTACTCCCGAATGACTGATATGGAGATAGAGAAATACCACTAGAGGGGCGATAGAAATGCAAAAGAGCGCCCTGAGGCGCCCTTTTTAATAGCCAAGTTTATTTAGCGTACGACGATATTCGCTCCCTGACGCAATTGGGACAAGAACTCAAATTGCTTCTTCTGCATTAAGCCGTTGCGAATAGCTGCTTTAGCCTGCTCAAAAGTTGGCGGCTTGCTGGATTTTTTATCTTCCAATTTAATTAAATACCAGCCTTGTGGCATCTGAATTGGCGCAGGTGAAACCTGACCTTTAGAGAGTGTTACGAGAACACTAGCAATTTGTGGCAAGGTCTGACCTGCTTGTACCCAGCCTACAGCCCCGCCTTGAACTTTATTAGGTGCGAGCGAAACACTCTTAGCCACTTTATCGAAAGACTCGCCTTTTTTAATTCTAACTAGGGCAGCTTGTGCATCAGCTTCAGTAGCAACAGCAATATCACTGACCTTATATTCAATGATCATGCCTTGAGGGCCTAGCGAGGCAATCTCACGGCTGTACTCTGCTTGCACATCAACATCAGTTACTGGATTTTTTGAAATATAAGTAGACAACTCTAAGTCGGCTAAGTAATTTTGACGAATGAGGGCCAGTTGACTATTGGCTCTATCAGAATTAGCAAGGCCATCTTTCTCAGCCTGCTGGGAAAGAAGAGAAATCTCAATCATCTTTCCCAAAACTGCCTTGCGAAGTTCTGGAGAATCCTTTTGACCTTGAGATAAGGAAGCTTGGATCCCTTGCTCAACAGCATCGTTAGAAATGATCACCCCGTTAACGGAGGCAGCGGCATTAATCGGCAATGCGTCTTGAGAACAGGCGACAGAAGCAAAACCGAATGCCATTACAGCACTAATAAAAAAACGGATGGAGTACGGTTTCATAAAGAACTCTTTTCTAAAATATTGAAGCAATCTTAACAGCTAGGATTGACTAGAAGGTAAAGGTAGCGGGGATTGGCTCAAACGGAACGGCTGACTCGGCCCCCTGTGCTTCTGCCTGTTCTTCGCCATCCGGATTTTTAATATAGCGAGAATCAAATGGCACACTCGGCTTCTGATTGTCCGGTGGCCTCTCCAGATTCACCGGGCCAGCAGGAGTCTCCATCGGTGCTATGGCTTGATTATTAAACTCTTGTATTTGCGCAGGACTGTAAGGTGAAAAAGTTTGTGCGATTGAAGTCATTGGGAGCGCAAAAATGAAGGCGATTCCAATCGGTAGAATCGCTTTTACTTGTATAAAGTTATTCATAAACCTTTCTTGTTTTGACTTAGGCGAGTAAGCCATCAGCGATTAATTTAATACTTGCCACCAATAAGAAAAATTGGACGACGATGTAGTACCACTTAGCTGAAATCTTTTCGGCTAAATAAAATCCTAAATAGACACCTACTGGCACTAAAGGCAAGAGTAGGATTGAAGTAGCTAATTGATTGAAATTGAGTAAATCGAGATGAGCATACGGTAGTAACTTACCAAAATTAATTACCGTGAAAAAAATGCCCAAGGTTGAGGTGTACACCATAGGTGCGACTTTTTCTCTCAGCATATAGATTGTGATGGGAGGGCCACCGATGTGGGCAATAAATGAAGTGAATCCGGAAACTCCCCCCATTAATCTTCCAAGCCAAGGAAATGGTTTAACCTCCTGCAAATTCAAGCGTGACATCACTAAGCTCTGAATTAAAAATAGCAAAGTAAAGATTCCAATTGAGAGCGAGAGAATTTTGGGGGTAATGACCGAGAAAAAGAGGTAGCCTAACAGCATGCCAAATGCAGCAGGTAGAAGAACTATCTTTAAGATTCGCCAATCGGCATTTTTCAAAAATCTCCTCAAGCCCACCAAATCAATCGCAATTAACAGAGGCAATAAGATTGCCAAGGCTTCATGGATGCTGGACTGACTCGCCATTAGCGGCAATGACAACACTCCCAAGCCCGCACCAAAGCCGCTTTTAGAGATGCCCACAATGATGACACTGATAGCAGCAAATACAAAAAAGGCTACAGAGTGGTCATTAAAGGCCTGAGCCAAAGAAATCATGAGGGAATTGCCATATGGGATAGGTGTGAAATTCTATTTTAGAGCTAAAAGACTGTAGTTTCTTGCATAAAAAGGTATCCTGAAGAATCAAGTCTCGACTACCTCCAGCTTATGAAGACAGCAATCTCATTCCCCAACAAGACTTATACGCTTGACAGCGGTGAACACTACCTGATTCGCCCCATCCATTCAGATGACCGGGACCGAATCATTGAGCTATTCAACCATCTCTCACCAGAGAGTCGTTACTTAAGATTTGCCCACGCAATCTCTAAGCTTCCAGATGCCTTTCTGGATGACATTTTGCAACTGGACTACGCAAAAGAAATGGCTCTAGTCGCAGTCATTCGAAATAAACAAGGTGATGAAGAAATTATTGGTATTTCACGTTATGTGACTCCACCCAATAACAATGTTTGCGAGTTCTCTCTGAGCGTAAGTGATCACTATGCAGCACATGGAATTGGTACGCATTTGATGCTTGACCTAATCGCATATGCAAAAGAAAATCAATTACAAGAAATGCTTGGATATGTCTTGAGTAAGAACTTAAAAATGTTGCATCTGGTTTCTGAGTTAGGTTTTGAAGTTACCAAGCTTGATGATGATCCCGACTTTAAAACTGTCAGCCTTCTACTGTGAGCCCAATAATCATGAGAACATCCAATCAAATTCATTCAGAGTCATCTGTCCTCATCCTAATTGATTTACAGGGTCGTCTCATGCCCGCAATTAATCAAGGTGAGTCGGTATTAAATCAATGCATCCGGATTGCCAAGATTGCTCAACTTCTCGGGATTCCAATCATTGGCACAGAGCAAAGCCCAAAGAGCCTGGGAAGTAATATTGAATCCATTGAGTCTTTTTGTAGCCAAACAATCAGCAAAGAGCATTTCAACGCCTGTGCGGATGGTCTCACAGCAGCCATTCCCACCAATCGCCAGCAATGCATTTTGATGGGATGTGAGACCCATGTGTGCTTAATGCAAACCGCACTGAAATTAATCGATGAGGGTTATGACGTATCTATAGTAGTGGATGGGGTTGGCTCACGCCGAGCACTCGATAAACAAATCGCTCTTGATCGACTGAGTGCTGCTGGAGCCAGACTGATTACTGGAGAGATGCTGGGATTTGAGTGGCTAAAGAGCGCTCAAAATCCAGCCTTCAAAGAAGCTCTTGCCCTATTGAAATAATAGCGCTGGGCTAGCGAGACTTTATTTGCTATTCTGCAGCATCACTTAAAGGATTCTTATGACGAACGACACTCAAACCCAAAACGACGAAGATTTTGACTATGGGTGCGAATGCGCCATGACACTCTTAAATGAGCCCACAGAAGATTGTCTAAACGACCTGATTGATG
>JACCDH010130429.1_pt1 | contig 22710 bp, 18 predicted proteins | sample 7442481 | NCBI WGS metagenome assembly JACCDH01 (sample SAMN15323433, study PRJNA562643) | freshwater metagenome | isolation source: river surface water | place: USA:Blue River Watershed | collected 2017-08-15
AACCCTGTATTATAAAATATATTCCAATATAATTTAAACTTAGCTATTTGATCACCGAGCGAAGCGAGGTAATCCAACATTGTATAATCCTAACTAGGGTTATATAACCCTAGTTTAATAAAAGATAATGTAGGATTATTTTATCTTAATAATAGTTCCCTTATTTCCTACCATATAAACACTACCATTTGGTTTTTTGGCAATAGCATTTACATTTTCAGTATTTGTATTATTAACTTTTGTCCAGTTAACTGAACCATCGGAAGTATTTAATAATAAGCCCCCATCTCCAACAACATAACCATTATTAGCGTCTAATAAAACAGTCGCGCTCAGTTTTATTGCACTATAACCGGTGATGGTCCTTGAAGTCCAACTTAATCCATTATTAGATGAAACTGAAAGCGATCCCTTGTCTCCTACTGCAATGGCTCTATTTGTTACTGCTGATATTCCATTGATGTTTTCGGATAAACCAATATTAGTTGCATTAAGTTGTGGTGTAGTAAAATTATTAACCATTAAAGCTCCCCCAACATATTTTGAACCATCCCAATACACCGCACCACCTATTAATAAATTTCCATTCACAATATCTAAGCAATTAAATCCTTGGTTATTGGTTCCTGTAAGTGTTCTTGTTACAACATTGTTAGTCATAAAATATAAATTTCCATACATTCTACCTCCGCTTGGTGCATTTAAAACATACATTAAGGTATTATTTGCATAGGCAATATCATTTATTCTTATTGGATTATTTTGAAACCATTTTTTGTCAATTTCGGTCCATGTAATCCCACCATCAGTAGTGTTGTATAAATAGGAATAATATTGATCATTGCCACCAATATATCCATTCAAAGCATCAATAAACTTCACTGCAGTATAGGTTATGTTTGCATTTTCTCTTACTATATTCCAAGTGGTTCCCCCATTGGTGGTTTTAAGCACCACTTTATTCCCTGCAATAAAACCTATATTATCTGTTACGAAATGTACTTTAAATAAATCATTTGTAGTAGGTGAAGGATTAGGTGTTAAAACTGGTGTAGCATCTAATGGAGTAGTGTAACTTGAACTACCTAAATTATTATAGGCTGTAACCCTATAAGTATAGGTTGTGCCAAGCACTAAACCCACATCAGAATATTTAACTTCATTTCTAGCTACCGTCGCCACAACTGCAAATGCACCGGTACCTGTTTTTCGTTCAATTTTAAATCCTAGTTCATTACCAGATAAGTCAGTCCAACTTAAATCAATTTGGGTTGCATCATAAACCACCGCTTTTAAATTAGAGGGTGCATTTGGTATTCCGGGAAGTGTAGTGGCATTGGCAGTATTTGAATTCACCGAATTGCTACTTGCATTGTATGAAAAAACTGCATAGCTATATGTTTCTTCGGGACTAAGTGCCGTATCAGAAAAGGTAACTACATTTTGAGCAACTGTTGCAATTTGAGTAAATGAACCAGTCCCCATTTTTCTAAGAATTTTAAACCCTTCTTCATTGCTTGAAGAGTCTGTCCACCTCAAATCAATTCTATTTGATGAAATAGGGGTCGCTACTAAATTGGAAGGCGCTTTAATTGTATTAGAAGGTGTATTGACGGTTAAATCTGTTTTGGTACAAGACACTAAAAACAAAAATGCATTTACACAAAAGAAATAGAAAAGATACTTTTTCATGAACTTATAATTAAGTGTGCAAATTAATACATTTTAAAATATAATAATAATATCACATAAGAACTGGTCAAATGAAGGTTATAATTTATAGTCAACTATCTGTATATCAATTTAGATAAATGTTTTAATTAACTAAGTTAAAGGAAAAGAGCACTGTGAAATAGACAATTATCTAAAAACGCCTACTTCACTGATATTCAGTGTAGTTCTTAGTATAATTTTCGAAAATCCATACATAAATTGAATGTACTTTGAAGCATATATGTCGAACTGCTTCTATATTTGTAAACCATACAAAATTAACCTACCCAAAATAGAAGATGTCGAAAATTTTCAAACTCGTTTTTTTAGTTATTATTATATTCAATTATAGTACTATTTTTTCTCAAAAGATTACTATCAATGCGAATGAGGCAAATACAAACTTGGTGCTTCAAAGTAAAATTGGAAATGCTATCCCTGCAAATCCGGTTGCTAGAAACATTACACTTAGCTTAGGGAATCCTTCCAATCCTATTGATGTTAGATCAATGATTGTTTCAACACCTGTTGGAAGTATTGCAGCATGGTGCGACCTCAATGGAAGCAATTGTACGATCGTTCCCCCCATTTTACCTACAATCTCTGGAAAATTTGTATGGTGCATTAAGGCTTATGATACTCTCAGTGCTTCGTATAGCACCAACTGCATTTTTGATACCTTATTCATGTTACCAACCCTTAAAGTGAAAAAATTAACTTTAGTGAAAACGGTTGCCAACAATCCAACAAATATTGCTTCTAGTATTCAAAGTATTACTGCAGGTAGTATTCCAAAATGGTGTGATGTGAATGGTGCCAACTGTACTTTCACAACACCTACAGTACCCTCGAATCCAGGCGCCTATAGCTGGTCGGTATTTGCTTATGATACTGCTAATAATTTAACAAGTGCAAATGGTGTTTTAGATACGCTACAATTACTGGATCCACATAAAGTGGTTGATTTGAATAAAAGATTACATTCGGTCACCACCAATGCAGACGGCAGTTATACTGTTCAATTTAATTTTATTGTCAATAACCAAAGTGGACAAATTTTAAACAGAATGAGTATCCGTGACAACTTAACTAGTGTTTTCAATAGCAATGTTAATTTTAGTATATTATCCATTTCTAATTCAGGTTATTTAAACACCAATAAGAGTTATGACGGTGTCAGCAATTTAAATTTGTTAGCAGATAGCATTATCCTTATTAATAACAAACAAGACACTATACAATTAAAACTATTGGTTAGGGGAAATAATATTAATGGTGATTATTACAATACATCAGTGGCGACAGTCAATACTAATTTGGGCATCTTTAATGTAACATCAAATGACCCAATAGCCAATCCAACCAATACCATTACAAGAATAGCGACTAAATTTATCATTCCGGAAGTCAATGTGGTAGTATCTGGTGGCTTCTCCCCTAACAATGATGGAATAGACGATACTTGGATTGTGAAAAGACCTTATGGTACACAAGTTTCGGTGAAGGTATTTAATCGTTGGGGCAATGAAGTATATAGTAATGCGAACTACCAAAACGATTGGAGAGGCCTTGGGGTTAGTAACTTTATGGGTCAAAATGTTCCAGAAGGCACTTATTTCTACATTGTAGAAGCAATTGAGATGAATGGAACCATCAGAAAATTTGCCTCATCCTTAACCATAGTTAGATAAGAAAATGAGAAATTTATATAAATACTTATTCGTTGTTGGTTTAATGATCATTGGCAAGGAGCTTGAAGCGCAGACGGAGCCGATGTATTCTCAATACATGTATAATATGTTGGGAGTGAATCCTGCGTATGCGGGTAGCCGTGAGGCCACGAGCTTAAACTTTTTTCAACGCAGACAATGGGTGGGACTAGCGGGTGCGCCACAAACAACATCGGTGAGTGTGGATGGTTCGACTGCCGATAAAAGATTTGGTTGGGGTGTTCAAGCATATGATGATAAGTTGGGTGTTGAAAAAGCCAGTGGTGCCAATGCGATGTTGTCCACGCATATACAAGTATCAGAAAAGGGCGTATTATCAGGGGGTTTAAGTGTGGGGCTTATGAACTACCGAATTGATTTAATGAATGTGCAAGGAAGGTTTACACCAAGTGACCCTGCTTTTTACGCCAATTTTAATAAATGGTTGCCTTCAGTGGGATTAGGTCTTTATTATAACACGGATCAATTTTATGCAGGCTTATCGGTACCCAATGTGTTAAAGTCTAGGCTTACTGCTTTTGATGTGATGAACTCAGGCATCCAAAAAGTAAATAGCACACATATATTTTTCACATCGGGTTATGTATTTAATGTAAATGAGGATATTAAAATAAAGCCTTCCACGATGATTAAAGCCGTGGGTGGTGCGCCACTAGAAGCGGACTTTAACACCAATGTTTGGTTAAAGGACTTAGTGGGTCTTGGTTTTTCCTACCGAACAGGTGATGCCATGGTGAGTATGGCGGAAGTACAAATTAATAATAACTTAAGAGTGGGTTATGCGTATGATATAACGATATCACCATTAAAGTATTACAATAATGGTTCGCATGAATTAATGCTTAGGTATGAGTTTAGTAATAACCGATCTAAGGTAAAATCCACAAGGTATTTTTAGTGGGTTTATTAAAAAATAAAGAAACAGCTCTGATATAATGGAGTTTAAATGGTAAACATGAAACGAATTTTAAACATATTGCTTTTTATCCTGCTAGCGAATACCTTGTTGGCACAAGGGCTAGTAACAAGTACTACACCTAAACAAGATAAAAAAACAGCGCGTATTTTAAAGCAGGCCAATCAACAAATGGACTTATTAAAATATGCGTATGCCATACCGCTATATAAAAATTATTTAAAACAATTAGGTAAGGAGGATAGTGTTGCTTTTAAGCAATTAGGCAAAGCTTATCAATTAGTGAACCAATACGACAGTGCTTTATTGTATTATACGAAGGCGGCAGGTATGGGAGTGGATATGGGTAATATAATTGCAGAGCTGCAAGCTTTATTGGGTAATTATACCAAGGCACGTATTGGATATGAGCAGTTATTGTCCAAGGGGCATACTACAATGGGTGATGCGAGGATATATGGCTTTAGTAATATCAATAGTTTTTATGCGGACTCTTTGGACTATACGCTGTATGGTACAAGATTAAATACTCCGTACAATGAGTTTAATGCAGTGCCTTTTAAAGGGGGTATTGTTTTTGAATCCAACCGAGTATTGACAAAGAAAAAGAAAAGAGCCAGTAAAATAATCACACCAGAGTTTGCATGGGATGGGGCTAGTTATAGCCGTTTGTATTATGTAAATAGTGCAAAGGAGGTAAGGATCGACAGCACTCATTGGGGCAAGTGGAGAGAGAAGCAAATAAGTTCATCGGATTTATCCAAAGGCACGAGCAATGATACGCGATTGCTAGAAAAGGCCTTGGATTATGGTGCACTTGAATACAAGCAAGATACCCTCGTAAAATTATTTTCAAAACAGTTTGGCACCAGACTCAATTTTGGGTCTATTAGTTTTACGCAGGATGGCAAAAGGGCGTATTATACGCGCAATGGTAGTAAAACAAAAAAAGGCTACTTATTAGAAATTTGGGAAGCCCGATTTATGGAGGGGCATTGGTTGCCGAGTAAAAAATTATTCTTTAACCGCGCGGGATATAATTACTTCCATCCTGCAGTGACCCCTGATGGGAACAGGTTGTATTATGCATCTGATGAAACAGGAGGCAATGGGGGCACAGACATTTATTATGTGGACAAAAACGAGGATGGTTCCTGGAAGCCTACATCCAATGCGGGACAGGCCATTAATACGGCGGGCAATGAGTTGTTCCCTACTTTTTATGAGGGCAACCTATATTTTAGCAGTAATGGACATCCGGGTTTAGGGGGATTAGATATATACAAAGCAACCATTGATGCAAGGGGTGATTTAGTAGCAAAAAATGTGGGTTATCCGGTGAATAGCAATAAGGATGATTTAGGGTACTCGATAATGGGCAAGACGGGCTTTTTTAGTTCCAACCGAAAAGGCAGTGATGATATATATGCATTTGATTATGCCCCAGCTTATATAAAGCTAGAGGGTAAAGTGGCGGTGGATAGTGTTAATGCACCGGGTAAAAAAGTATATATCACCAGCACCAATGACAATGGAAGGGTCATTGTGGTGGATAGTGCGGTGGTGGACAATAATGGATCCTATACTTTAAAGGCGAGACCTAATAAAGAATATACCCTTGTTACTTTTGATGCCGACGGACAGCGTTTTGATACCGATATTACCACAGATGGGTATGCTAAAAACAACGACAAAGTTATTAAGCAAGTGAACCTTATCAATATCCCATTAACGGAAACGGAAAAAGTACAGAAAAAAGCGCAGCAGGATGCATTATGGGCAAGCCAACATAAATATGGTTTAAATGCAAGGACGGTTGACTCATTAATGCAGCTGAGCAAGGATTATGTGGAGCTACACCATCCGTTTAACCAGGAGCGAATTATAGAAAAGGATTTAAAGGAGTACAATAACCTAATTAGCAGGATCCGCAATATGCGTGGCAAAGAAATAGTGATTGTGTCGGCAACCGATTGTAATGGAACGGAGCAGTACAATGAAGGCTTATCACAACGCAGGGCCAAGCGTATTTACAACAAAATCAATGGCCTGTCTAGCAATAAAGTGGTCATTAAAAATGTAGGCGAACGTGAACTGTTAAAAGCTTGTGACGACGTTCAAAAAAGCATCGAAGAACAGGTCATCAACAGGTATAGCTTTGTATTTATTATAGATAAAAAATAAATCCTATTTTTAAGGGTATTATTGACTTAAGCATATGTACCCTATTTATTTTTTTTACTACATAAGTCAGTTAATATATACTGCCAAATGTAAGCTCAATAAATCTGAGCAATGGGCCATTACCTATATGCGCCAACTTGAACAAAAGTATGATGGGCATTTTAATGATGCGATCATCCAAAAAGTAGCCAGGTTCCAAAGTATTCAGTTGCACTTTATAGCCAACACTTTTTCAGGTTTATTTAATAGGCAGAATAATCCATCTGAAACCGAATGCAATATGGATTATTTTTTAATGACCGTATTGTATGATGCATTAATTGATGAGGAAAAAGTCAGTGAAACGCATTTAAATGATTTGTTTTATCATACAGCAACTACTAAACCCGCCAATTTTAATGAACGCGTATTAGTGGCAATACATCTTAAGCTGCTTGATAAAGTAGCAGATAAGGACGGATATTGGAAAATTATTGAGTCGGTACATTTAGCTCAAAAAGATTCTTCAAGCCAATTTGAAAATGGTTTAAGTATTGAACAAATTGTTGATATTACTAAAAGAAAGGGAGGTTATAGTTTGTTAATGTGTAGGTACTATTTAATCGACCCCGCCTACAATTCATTAGATAACTGCTGGTATCATTTAGGCGGTTTAATACAAATGACCAATGACCTATACGATACGTATAAGGACAGTCAATCCAATATCCATACATTCGCTACAAAATTAAAATCTATTGAAGCAATTAAAGAAATATATAATGAACAAAAACAATTGTTTAATACAAGTATAAAGGCATTGCCCATCAGTAGGCAACGCAAACTAATATTTGCGATTAAAACAGCTGTGATTGGCGCATTTGGCGACATTGCTATTCAACAATTAAGTAAATTACAAACTAACCAAGGCGAATTACCCAATTTAAAAATAGTACCAAGGGCTAAATTGATTATAGATATGGAAAAAAGAAAAAACCAATTTAAATTAATACGTTACGCCTACAAAAACGGGAAAAGATGGATGTAAAAATTGAACCAAGTTGGAAAATAGCGCTCAGTACTTTATTTGATAAACCTTATTTTTCCAAAATAACAGCTCATCTGAAAACTGAAAAAGCTTTAAATAGTACCATTTATCCAAAAGGCACGCTCATATTTAATGCTTTTGAACAAACTCCTTTTGACCAAGTCAAAGTTGTTATTTTAGGTCAAGATCCTTATCATAATCCTGGACAAGCAATGGGCTTGAGTTTTTCGGTTCCAGAGGGTGTAAAAACGCCCCCTTCCCTAGTGAATATCTACAAGGAACTACATAAAGATATTGGAATGCCCATACCCACAACTGGCAATTTAACTAAGTGGGCTCAACAAGGTGTTTTATTATTAAATGCAGTACTTACTGTTCGTGCTAATGAACCGGGAAGCCATAGTAAAATTGGCTGGATGGATTTCACGGACGACGTTATAAAAATTATTTCAGCCCAAAAAAAGAATGTTGTATTTCTATTATGGGGTAACTTTGCACAACAAAAACAAGTATTCATTGATGCTACTAAACATAAAATCTTAAAAGCGGCGCACCCATCCCCTCTCAGTGCACATAATGGTTTTTTTGGATGCAAACACTTTAGTAGTACCAATCAATATTTAACCCAACATCAAAATAATCCAATCGATTGGATGCCTTAATGATAAATAGATTTTTATGATGAAATTAATTAGGAGTATAATAGGAAGATTTTTAGCATTCTGGGCTTTATTCATGTTTGCAAGTAGCATGTTTATTTACATGTGGTTTTACTTATACTGCTTAGTATTACCTGAACCCCGAAAAACAAAATGGCATCGAATAGTTTCACAATGGTGGATGGGAACATTTATGCTTTTATCGGGAATTCGTTTTTCAGTAAGAGGCAAACATTATTTTGATAATTTAGAAAATGCAGTTGTGGTATGTAACCACAATAGTATGTTAGACATTCCTGTAAGTTTCCCCTTTTTGCCTAGAGCCAATAAAACAATTGCTAAGAAATCCTTATCTAAAGTACCCATTTTTGGATGGATTTATTCCATTGGTACGGTACTTGTTGATCGAAATGATAGTAAAAGCAGGCAAGAAAGTTACGATAAAATGAAGTTTGTTTTAAATCACGGTTTAGATATGCTACTTTATCCCGAAGGCACTAGAAACAAAACAAGTGCCCCCTTAAAATCATTTTATGACGGTGCATTTAAATTAGCTATTGAAACGCAAAAGCCTATTGTTCCAGTAGTAATATTAAATACCAAAAAAATGTTACCTGCAAAACCAGTCATGTATTTTAAGCCAGGGAAAATTACCATGCACATATTACCCGCAGTTTATCCAGAAAACCATACCATTGATACTTTAAAGAATAAGGTATATGATATAATGGCGAATTTTTATTTGGAAAACGAAAAATAAAAACGCTAGAAGCTAGAAGAAGAGAATGTACGGCTACGATTGATTCTTAAGTCTCTTAAAATGCCTGATTTTGGATTAACAGTAATGCTAAATGACTTATACAATCCAATAGGAGTAATATTAATTGCCAATTGCCAGCAATGCATTTCTCTTGTAATAAACATACTTAATTGTTGAATATTCTTTTTTTCAACATCTATAAAACCGGTCCCTCCAATTTTCCATTTTGGTGTTAAACTAAAGTCGCCATTAAAATTTAATGAGGAAAAAGTTTGTAAATTATACCCTGAAAAATCTGGCTTTAAAATTCTACTAAAATTAAAAGAGTAAGAAACAGTAAGTGTCCATGGAATATTGAAGTCGGTAAACTCGGCAGGATTAGCCCTTACATACTGCAATTGTCTTTGCTGTTCTTCGGGAGTCATGAATGGATCCAATGGTACTGATTTCTTTTTTGATTCATCTTCATTAGTTGATTTACTTTTAAATGAAGTAGAAAAAGCAACAGCCCCATTGGTGATATTGCCAAATCTTAACCTTGTTGGATCAATGTCAATTCTATTAACACGGTAACCTTGTTTATCTGTAGCATAAGGATCTATGGTAAAGGAAGAGTTAATGTTTATTTTATTAAACAACATAGTTCTTGCATAAAAATTGAAATTACCTAGTGCAAAGCTATCTGCTAAAAAATTGAAATTGGAGGTAAACCCAAATCCCTCTATTAATTTTATTTTCTTAAATGGATTCTCTGAAGTGGAGTCATTTTTATCCCTCACCTTCATTTCTAATAAATTATCAATACCAAATCCCAAACCTCCAAATGTACCTTCCGAATAGGCGCCTCCCATTCCCAAGCCATTAAATTTACTAAACCTGGCCCTTCTGCCAGCTGAATCAACCTGGGCGGTATAGTGGTAAGAAGCTGCTAAATCGGGTGTATAATTAAAATTGATAGAGGGTCTAATTTCATGCCTAATTGCTTCAATATTTTTCCCCTTAATTTTATAAGTTCCAAAAATTCTAGTCGCTGTTCCAAAACCAAATGTCACAAGTGAAGCATTATAAAACCCTCTAGAAATAAGGGTATCCACTTTCTTTAAGGTTGGGTTCCATTGTAAAGTATTTGACTGTCCAAACCATTTACTTTCAAAATTAACCGAAGGTGTAATAGTAATGGGCCCTAAGCTTGGCAAGGACAATGAAATAGGAATACTATGCGTAGCTCCCCATTGCATGGTATCTAATAATTTTCTTATGTTCATGGAAGAGTCATAAAAACTCAACTGATTTTGAAAAGCACCATTATACCCTATACCAATTTTTTCATACCATTTTCCATTCCCAATTTGGTCTTTTTTCTGAAAAGGGTAAACGGTAAGGGCATTAAAGTTGATATTAGGTAAACTTAAATTTACAAGACGCAAATTGGTATTTTGGTTATGGTTAATGTTCACTGATAAATTATAAAGATTATTCCAAGACTTTGAATACGAGATGGAAGAACTTAATCTATTTTGAAAGTTTTGAAATGGATTATTTAACAAAAAAGTATTGAACTTTGAGCTACCAAAATTAACATTGGCTGAAAAATTGGTTCCAGGCAATGCCCTGCTATCCATTTGATGAGACCAATTCAACATAAATGTTTTTCCTCCTGTAAATTCATTTGGATTAGCGGTACTTCTGTTAAGTATTTTGGTGTTTTGTAATGCCAAATTAAAATTCCCCAAATACTTATACCGTTGGGTATATTTTGTATTAATATTTAGACTCCACCCACCATAGGAATAAATATTTGATCGGACTGTTGCATCTACATTATCACTTAAAATTTTATAGTACCCCAACCCTTCTAAACCCAATCCAAAATCTTCACTTGTATTAAAAGCAGGTGCCATAAATCCTGAGTGCCTTCCTCTTGTTAATGGGAATATGGCAAAGGGTATTTGAAGTGGTATGGGGACGCCTTCAAACTCAGGATAAATAGGGCCTGACATTCCCACTTTATCTGTGATAATTTTTAGCTTCTTTGTTACGAATGCAAAGTGAGGGTCATCTAAATTACAAGTAGTGAATTTTGACTTCCAGGCAAATGCTTCATCCTTACTTATTTTTTTCATGGTGGTCGCATTCACATATATTTCCCCCTGTTGAAAATTAGTATTTTGAGTTAAACCCTTACCTGATTTCATATTATACACGATGGTATCATTTACAGACACCATTTCCCCTTCTTTAAATTTGGGATTACTAAGTGGATTTCCAGTGGTATCTTTTGCACCAAAAGCCCTTATATTTTGGGATTGCTGGTCAAAAACAATATTCGCAGCTTCAAGTTGTGAGGTTTTATAAATCATTCTTGCATCGCCATACAAAAGAAACTCTTTGGTTTTTACAATCATGACCCCTGAATCACTTGCATTGTAATCGACTGCTGCTTCCAAACTGTCTTTTGACATTCGCAATGACCTAACATAAATGATACTGTCTTTGTATTTTACAGTGGTATCTTTTTTAACAAGGACGCTATCTTTTGAAATAACCGTACTGTCCTTTGAAAAGGAGACAACAGAGGTGTTTTTACCCTTTTTCGGCTTGAAAAGCTGTGCTTTCACCAAGGAAGATGGTAAAACAATTGTTAATAATAGTAAAATCCCCATTTTTACAATATGGGGCCTATATTTTACGTTAAATTTGTATCCTAGATGTATCACTGTTGCAAAAATAAACTAAAACAGCATTAAGGAACTGATTATGAAGCAAAATAGACTGATTTTAGCATTTACTTTGGGCATTTTTGCCATTTTAACGGTACATTCTGGCAAACTGAATGCCCAGACCCAGCCAAAAACCTTAAAAAGAATTGTAATAGACCCTGGTCATGGTGGTTCAGATCCAGGTGCAGGAGGTCGATATTCTACAGAAGCTGCCATTGCTTTATCAGTTTCATTGAAATTAGCCGAATATATCAAGGCTTCTTTACCTGAGGTGGACGTGGTTTTAACCCGAAAAACCGACATATTCCATTCAGTAGTTGAAAAAGCAAAAATTGCCAATGCGGCGAAAGGTGATTTATTTGTGTGTATCCATACCAATTCCGCCGATCCGCATCAAAAAAGAGAAGTGATTGGCCATACCACAAAAACTCGCTATGTTAAAAAGAATGGTAAAAGAAGAAAAGTGAGTGTACAAGTGCCTTTGTATAAGGTAAGCTATACCCCCAGTGAGGCAAGGGGTACAGAAACCTATATATACAATGTTTCCAAATCAGATCAACGCAAGGAACTGGCCAACGAAGCCGTGGATGAAGTAGTCGAAAAATTGGATTCGGTATCTGAAAGACAAATTAAGGAATTGAATTCGACCGACCCGACTAGGTCGATGATGGCAAGTCTTTTAACCCAACAATATTTCCAAAGAGCCGCTAGTTTGGCTTTAACCATTGAAGAAGAATTCAAGAAGGCAGGTCGTTTAAGCAGGGAGGCTAAACAAAGACAGGTTGGCATATGGGTTTTAGCCGCAGTACAGATGCCTGCGGTTTTGGTTGAGACAGGATTTATATCCAACCCCGAGGATGAGGATTACCTAAATAGCGAGGAGGGCCAAAATCAAATATGTGAAGTGATCACAAAATCATTGATTCGGTACAAAAACTCCTTAGAAAACCAGAAAAAGACCAATTCAAATTAGCCAATTTTTTTAGGTAAATTTGCAATTGTAGCTATAATCAATAAAGATGAAGGTATCAAACGAAACCAAAGTGGGTGCATTAACCATTATCGCCATCACTTTAATTATTTTAGGATTTAACTTTTTAAAGGGAAAGACTATATTCAAGTCGGGTACTTTTATTTATGCTAAGTATGCAGATACGAAAGGACTGATTGTTTCCAATCCAGTTTTTGTGAACGGTTATCAAGTAGGTACCATCTTTGATATTGAAAATAACTCAACCGATTTATCTCAAATAGTGGTTTCCATAAAGTTAAATAAGGTTTATCAAATACCTAATAATTCAGTAGCTACCATTCAAGACAACCCACTTGGAACAAATAGCATTAGTATTGTATTAGGAAATTCAAAACAATATTTAAAGTCGGAGGATACCATTACCACAGCACCTGCTGCTAGTTTATTAGGTGACTTAATGAATACCCTCTCTCCTTTGGGCGAGCAAACTAAAAAAACAATTACTGAACTTCAAAAAGTACTTAAAAACATTAATACGGTTTTAAATGACCAGAACATGTCAAATTTTGAAATAATTCTTAAAAATTTATCAAAGACGACGGAAAATTTAAACAAATCCATGGAGTCAATTGAATCCATGTTGCAAAAGCAAAACGGATCTATTACACAAACTGCAAACAACCTTAATAGTTTCACTAAAAATTTAACGGACAATAATAAAAAAATTAATGACATTATTGGGAATTTAGATGCAAGCACTAAGCAAATAAAAGACGCAGATTTAGAAAAAACAATCAAGGAGGTCCATACAGCCGTGAAAGAACTTTCTATCATGCTAAATAAACTAAATAATGGTGATGGAACTGCTGCTAAAATTTTAAATGACAAAGAAGTGTATCAACAGCTTCAAGGAACCATTAAAAGCATTAATACATTAGTGGATGACGTAAAAACACATCCAAAAAGATATATAAATATTTCCATTTTTGGGAAAAAGGATAAATCAGTTCCGCTTAAAAAGCCAATCGCAGACACATTACCCTAATGAAAAATATTGGCTATATTTTATTGCTATTTTTTTGCGCAACGCAATCAGCAAAAGCACAGTATAAATTTGGTGGCACTAATGCGCCAATTGATAGTAATGCTAAGCTAATTGAATTTTTATCTGCTGAAACGTACAATGTAAAAAAGAAAGACAGCATGGACTACTTAATATTAGTGGGCCATGTGAAAATTAAACAAGGCAAAACCCTGCTGTTTGGCGATAGTATCATTGTTAATTCAACACTTAATACAGTAGAAGGATTTGGCAATGTACACATTAATGACGCTGACAGCGTGCATACTTATGCCGACTATTTAAAATATTTAGGCAATACTAAAAAAGCCTTTTTAAGGAAACATGTTAGGTTAACGGATGGAAAGGGTGTATTGACAACCGACTCCTTAGACTACGATGTTTCTATAAAAGTAGGGAGTTTCAAACGAGGTGGTAAGCTAGTAAGAAACAGTACCACCTTAACTAGCATAGAAGGCATTTATTATGGAGTTACAAGAGATGTGATATTCAGAAAAAAAGTGGAGTTAAAAGACCCGGAAAGTACTATCATCACAGATACCCTAGAATACAATACCTATTCACAATTAGCTAATTTTATTAGTCCCACTAAAATTATATCTAAAACCAGGACCATTCGAACAAGTAATGGTAATTATAACTTAGGAACTGAAAAAGGATATTTATATGAGCGCTCCTCCGTGGACGATAAAGAATATACATTTATTGCCGACGAAATGGCCATTGATGATATTAATGGATTAGGCGAATTTAGAGGGAACGCAATATACAGATCCAAGGACAGTGCTAGTTTTGATTTAATGGCCAATAATATCAAAACAAATAGGAAAAAGGATATCATGTTAGCCACTGAACTTCCTATTTTATTGATAAAGCAAAAAAAAGATAGTTTATACGTAACTGCCGACACCTTATATGCAGCAAAAATAACTGATCTAAAACGTCCATTAACAAAAGCCAGAGATAGTGTTGGTGTTTTAAAGGATACTACTTTAAATAAATATTTTGAAGCATTTCATAACGTCAAAGTATATTCAGACTCTTTACAAGCAAAGTGCGACAGTTTATTTTATTCCTTGAGTGACTCTACCATACGATTATTAAAAAATCCCATTGTTTGGTCAAATAATAATCAAATTACCGGAGATACCATTTTCATGTTCCTAAATAACAGAAAGCCAGAACAATTAGTGGTATTCGAAAATGCTTTAGCTATTAATAAAGTAGATACCACCAATTACTTTAATCAAATTAGAGGAATAAAACTTAATGCGTATTTCAACGACGGAGATTTAACAAAAATGATTACCAGGGGCAGCGCAGAGAATATATATTTTGCCATCGATGAACAAAATAAGTTTATTGGCATGAACCATTCTTCAGCACAATCAATAGAAATCACATTTGAAAATAATGAGGTATCCAGGGTCAAATTCATCAACCAACTCAATGGTAAAATGTCTCCCATAGGGCAGACTCCTGCAATAGATATGCGCGTTAAAGGATTTCAATGGCTAGAGGCGCAAAGACCTAAATCAAAATACGCTTTACTATCCCCTTCCAATTAATCAATGGCAACATTTTGTTCCATTGATAGGCTATTGCCCCGACATTAAATAGGCTTTAATAAATCCTTCTATTTCTCCATCCATCACAGGTCCTACATTACCCACTTCATAATCGGTTCGATGGTCTTTGATCATTTTGTAAGGATGAAAAACATAGGAGCGTATTTGACTACCCCATTCTATTTTTTTCTTGGTTGAATTAGTTGCATTGAGCGCCTCTTGTTTTTTACGCATCTCTTCCTCGTACAGTCGGCTCTTTAACATTTTCATGGCAATTTCGCGATTCTCGCCCTGTGTTCTTGACTGTTGACATTCTACAATAATCCCCGAAGGAATATGCTTTAATCGAACAGCAGTTTCTACTTTATTTACGTTTTGTCCTCCTTTTCCACCACTGCGATAAAACTCCCATTCAATATCGGCAGGGCTTACCGTAATCTCTATACTATCGTCAATTAAAGGATATACATATACAGAGGCAAAACTAGTATGTCGGCGCGCATTACTGTCAAAGGGAGAAATTCTTACTAAACGATGTACCCCTGATTCCGCTTTTAGAAAGCCGTAAGCAAACGGGCCATCAAATTGAATAGTTGCTGATTTTATCCCTGCACCATCTCCTTCTTGGAAATCGAGGGAACTAACAGCCCATCCTTGCTTATCTCCAAACATATTATACATTCTAAGGAGCATTTCGGCCCAATCCTGGCTTTCTGTTCCACCAGCACCTGGATTGATTTGCATAATGGCAGGTAGCTCATCCTCGGGCTTATTTAAAGTACTTTTAAATTCGGCATCTTCTATGAATTCAACTGCTTTATCAAAAGCTTCTTTGGTTTCAAATTCGGTGGCATCCCCCCCTTTCCAGAAATCAAATAAAACAGCGAAATCTTCTACACTTGTTTCCACTTTTTGAAATAGATGAATCCAATACTCATTCATCTTTATTTCTTTCATGATATTCGTGGCACGGGTATTGTCATCCCAAAAACCGGGTGACAAAGACATTTGTTTGTCTTGATCTACTTTTTGAATACGATTGTCAACGTCAAAGAAACCTCCTCAGGACAGTCACCTGGTCCTTCATGCGCTTAATTTGTTCTATCGTCATGATCAGTTTTACTAGTTCCATTAAAGGAACTATTTGTTTTAATTATAAAATACGTCTTTTAAAAAACGAATTGTTCAAAGTACTACAAGCCTCATAAGCCGGATTCTGTTTCTAAACTATCATTTATCTAGCTTCACCATTGCTGATGAAGTCATGCTGCCTACCCTGGAACTCGAGCGAGTCGCTCTCAAGCGTTCCTATACGTGACATTACAGCACCCAAGGTTTACCCTATAAAACAATTACTTGCTTTATTCGTGAGCTCTTACCTCACGTTTTCACCTTTTCCTCTTGCGAGGTAGTTATTTTCTGTGGCACTTTCTCTGCCCTCTTACGAGAACGCCGGCTATTCACCGGTGGGTTACTCTATGCTGTCCGGACTTTCCTTGGCAATTGCTTACCACGATAGCTCGGGTTTGTAGTATAACAAAGGTAGTAAAAAAAACAAGTAATATAAAGCTAATGAAGCAGCTTTGAGGACTATGAAGTCTTTAACCAATTGCAAAAAGTGAAATTAATACTCAAAAAATACTTCTGTTGCCCCATACCCATAAAAATCAGAATATTGATTTATAAAGCTTTTTACGCCTGGCTTAACTTTTAACAAGTCATGTATTTCCTGTTTTAATTTACCCTTTCCAACACCATGTATGATGATCATAGAGGGTAAATGATGAAATCTTGCCAACTCAAACCATTTCTCAAATTCTTGCAATTGAAAATGCAAAATTTCAGCATTGCTTAAATGGTTATGTCGATCCATTATTTTTTCGATATGCAAATCAATTACCGAACGGGCTTGTTGGATATGTTGTTTTATTTTAGATGCATCATACACTTTATAACCTGCATTGCGTAAAATATCAATGGCAATATGGTTATCTTCTTCCTTATCAGGATAGGTTTCAAATAAAGGATAACGAATATGTGCTTTTTCATCCTCTTTTAAAATTTCAATTTTTTGGAAAAACTGTTTCGGCTTTATTTTTACTATTGCTTCAAAATGATCCGCTTTCTTTTTATGCGGTTCGGTTAACGAAAAATCAACTGAAAAACTAGGCCCGTCATTGATGGCTTCAAATGGAATATCATGTATATAAAAATCAGTAAAAGGAGCAATAGTTGATTCTATAGAAAAATTACTTTGGCCGCCAAAAGCTTGGTCATAAATAAATTGGTAACTCACCCTATTGCGATTGGATAAATATATTTTTAAATTATCGACAATTTCGTCGTTGAAATCATCCAAGCTAAATTTGGGAATGATATTAAGCCAAACACCTTCTTCCTCCTTACTATCATTTTTTACTACTTTCTCTTTTGGAATTTGATCTACATATATTTTTTGAGGAGCAGCTTTCTGTGGGAAAAGTTTTTTTTCTGTAAATCTTTTAAAATAGGGAAAGTCTATCTGGTCCATATAGGCCGGGAACTTTACGCCACGTACTTCAATCATGACCATTTGGTCATTCATGATTTCAACAACACGGCCTTCTTCATTGCTATGTAACACTAAAATCTCATCACCAATTTGATACTTCATAAAATACTAGCTTGAAGGACTACTTTCATTAAGTTTAGATTTTTTACTGCCATAAAGTGCATAAAAAACTAAACCTATACCCATCCATATAAAAAACCATAACCAACTAATAGGAGGTATTTCAATCATTAAATACAAACAGCACATTGCTCCAATTATTGGTATGACCGAATACTTACGTAAAAAAGTAAATAAAGCAACAATCACTAAAATAAATACAAATACCAAATACAAGATTTCTTGATACCCTTCCTTGCCTATTGCAGCAAAAGCAGATTTAATCCGACCCTGTCCAAAATAGATAAATACCAACGCTAAAATGGGTATAATAAATTGTCCATTGATATAGGGTAATCTAAATGCTTGACGTTTTGTTCCCTCCGAAAGTTTAGGAAGTACTAAAACTCCAAAACAAACCAATACAAAGGCAAATAAAGTACCAATACTAGTTAGGTCGGTCATAGCACTAATAGACATGAATAAGGAAGGTATCCCAACAAAAATACCAGTGATAATAGTAGCAAAAGCGGGTGTACCAAATTTGGGATGCACATTTGAAAACTTTTTAGGTAATAAACCATCACGGCTCATACTCATCCAAATTCTAGGCTGGCCCAATTGAAAAACCAACAAAACACTCGTAGTTGCCACCACAGCACTAATAGAAATAATGTACCCAATTTTATGCATTCCAATTTTTTCAAAAACAAAAGCCAAAGGATCATCCACTTTCAATTGCGTATAGTTTACCATGCCGGTCAAGACCAAGGCAATTAAAATATAAAGCACTGTACAAATTAATAAAGAGTATATCATTCCTCTTGGCAAGTCACGTTGTGGATTCTTACATTCTTCGGCAGTGGTTGAAATTGCATCGAAACCAATATAAGCGTAAAACACAGCAGAAACACCCGCTAAAACACCTTTAAACCCATTTGGCATGAAAGGATCCCAGTTAGCAGTGTCCACATAAAAGAAGCCTAATACAATAATGCCAATGATGATGCAAATTTTAAAAATCACCATTGCATTGGTACTCTTTTTACTTTCTTTAATGCCCCTATAAACCAATAAAGTAATTAAAACGACAATAATAAAGGCAGGTACATTTAAAATAATTTTCCAACTTCCTATTTGCGGAGCGTTGGTGATAGCATCATAGCCTATTCTTGCTAACTTACTAAATGTAGCTTGTGTCCCACCAGCTTTTAAATGAGCCATTGCTTCGGCATAGCCTTGACTAGCCTGGTCATAATTGGTAGATAACCAACCTGGCAAATGGATATGAAAGCCTTCCAATAAATTCACAAAATAACCGCTCCAACTAATGGCAACAACAATATTGCCAATGGCATATTCTAAAATTAAAGCCCAACCTATAATCCATGCAACCAATTCACCGAAAGTTACATAAGCATAAGTATATGCGCTTCCAGCAATAGGAACCCTGCTAGCAAACTCGGCATAACATAAAGCACTAAAGCCACAAGTAATAGCCGTTATTATGAAAAGTAAGGCGATACCAGGTCCTCCATGATAGGCGGCAGTACCAATGGTTGAAAATATTCCTGCACCAACAACAGCAGCAATACCCATAAATGTTAAATCCCTAACCCCTAGTTCTTTTTTTAAGCCACCTGCACTGTGTCCGTCCGACACACCCAATGCAGCATCCTGCACAATTTTATCGATTGATTTTTTTCTAAAAAGATTCATTATTTGATGGGGTTATTTATTACGATTCATTAAATAATTGGCAAGATCAATAAGCGGTTGCTTGCGGGCAGAAACTACTGCGATAGATTCTAAATGATCAAAAGCTTCTTGCATATATTTTGCTTTTAAATTTTCGGCCCATTCACCCACCCCACAAGCATTAAATAAGGTTAATACCTTTTCCACTTTATCTGGGGAATTGGTTTTTAACAATTCATCTAATTGTTCGCGTTGTGAAGGATTTGCAACTGATAAAGCATGTAAAAGCAAAAATGTTTTTTTATTTTGTTTGATATCACCGCCTACTTCTTTTCCAAAATCAGCAGCATTACCATAAGCATCTAAATAATCGTCTTGAATTTGAAAAGCAATACCAATTTTTTTACCAAACTCATACAAGTGTTGGCAATTATTTTCGCCTGCACCACCAATGATGGCACCAATTTCTAAACTAGCTGCTAATAAAACAGAGGTTTTTAAAGTAATCATTTGGATATATTCCTCCATAGTCACTTCCTCCTTCTTTGCATAATCCATATCTAATTGCTGCCCTTCACAAACCTCTCTTGCTGTTTTATTAAAAATCTTTAAAATTTTAGGTAAATAACTAGGTTGAATATTTTGCAAAAATTCATAGGCTCTAATCAACATTACATCTCCTACTAATAAAGCTGTATTGGCATCATATTTTGTATGGACAGTTGGCATGCCTCTTCTTAAACTAGCTTCATCCATCATATCGTCATGAACCAATGTAAAATTGTGAAAAAGCTCAATGGCTCTTGCCACTAAAAAAGCATCGGCATGAATATCACTAAACAATTCATTACCCATCATACACATAACAGGGCGAATGCGTTTCCCACCAATGGTTAAAAAATATTCTCCTGGTGCATACAATGTACTTGGCGCAGCAGGGAAATGCTGGGTATCAAATTGTTGATTGAATTGAGCAGATAATTCTTGAAAACTTAACATGTTACAAACTTACCCAAATTTTAGCATTTATAAAACAGTCAATTTTGAGAAATCACCTTAATTTTGTACTCCCTCAACAATGATATTTTATGAAAATGTATCGATTCTTAGTGATAGGCATTTTAATGACAATCACGAACTCCAGTTTTTCACAAAATTATACGCCGGATACTGTGATTGATAGACAGGTGCATCTATATGCAAATCCATATTCGAAGGCCATTGGGGTAAAAATGTATCCTAGCGCAATTTCCTATAAGAAGTTTATTAAAGCAAATACTGCTTATGAATTGTTAGGTTATTTTTCATTAGATGGTTTCCGCACCACTGCCCTTTATGAAAAATACATGCCCATTGAAGGCAACGAAAACCTTACTTGGTATGTAGGATATGGTGGACATTTAGGATTATGGAGCGAGGAATGGAAAAAGAAGAATCCTACTCATTCAGCTGGCATTTCATTAGGAGTTGATGGAATACTAGGGCTTGATTATAAAGTAAAAAATGCCCCTTTAAATATTAGTGTAGATTGGCAACCTTCTTTCAACTTTGTTGGTGCAAATTATTTTGAAAGTGGTTGGGCGGGACTGGGCGTGAGATATACTTTTTAGTTTTATTTATTCAAACTAAATAAGGAATCAACGAAGGCGGTTTTATCAAACAGCATCAAATCACTGATTTGTTCTCCCACCCCAATATACTTCACCGGAATCTTGCATTGATGTGCAATGGCAAGCACTACACCCCCTTTAGCTGTACCATCTAATTTAGTGATCGCCAATGCGTTTACATTGGTTACCGCCATAAATTGTTTAGCTTGTTCTAACGCATTTTGTCCTGTAGAACCATCTAAAACCAACAATACTTCATGAGGTGCTTCAGGTAGTTGCTTTTGTATCACACGTTTAATTTTATTCAATTCATCCATTAAATGTGCTTTATTATGTAATCTGCCAGCTGTATCAATTAAAACCACATCTGCCTTTTTAGCAATCGCCGACTGAATAGTATCAAAAGCTACTGCACTAGGATCAGACCCCATATTTTGTTTTACAATTTGCACACCAACCCTTTCACTCCAAATGGTGAGTTGGTCCACGGCTGCTGCCCTAAATGTATCTGCCGCCCCCAAAACCACTTCATTGCCTGCCGCTTTATAATGATGCGCCAATTTGCCAATGGTAGTTGTTTTACCTACCCCATTCACGCCCACTACCAAAACCACATAAGGCTTTTTATTGTCTGGAGGCAGGAAGCCCATTTGATCCTCGGGTGCATCCACTAATAAATGTGCTATTTCCTTTTGAAGAAGCGCATTTAATTCGGCTGTGGAAATATATTTCTCCTTCTTAACGCGGTTCTGTATTTGTTCAATAATAGCCAGGGTAGTATCTACACCTACATCGGCACCAATCAACGCTTCTTCTAATTGATCCAACACTTCGTCATCCACCGAAGTTTTGCCAATGATTACTTTAGAAATACGTTCAAAAAATCCTTGTTTGGTTTTTTCTAACCCCTGATCTAAAGTCTCTTTCTCTTTTTTCCCAAATAATTTTCCTAAAAAACTCATATAACAAAATTAAGGAATTATAGACGCTTATGATACAATCTACCTGCTATGAGGTAAATAAATGTCTTGTTGGGACATTAAAGTCATTGGCGAATTTGTATTGAGCTTAGCCTATGCATAGCCATAATAAATAATAAAAAAAGCTTCCCAATTGGAAAGCTTTCAATATTTTCTGTTACGAAAAGTAAGGTAATGAATTACTTAGCGGCTAAGAATTCAGCTACTTTATCTTTATGAACAATATTCTCTTTAAAAGTATACGCGCCTGTTTTAGGGCTACGGATTGCTTTAATTACTTTTGTCCAGTTTTTAGCTTCAGCAGAAGCCTTTAAATCCTTTACTTTCGCGTTTTTAGATGCTGCTTTTGCCATGATTATTTAATTTCTTTGTGAACAGTTACTTTTTTCAAAATTGGGTTATACTTTTTGAACTCCAAACGATCTGGGGTGTTCTTTTTGT
>JACCDH010190044.1_pt1 | contig 22700 bp, 22 predicted proteins | sample 7442481 | NCBI WGS metagenome assembly JACCDH01 (sample SAMN15323433, study PRJNA562643) | freshwater metagenome | isolation source: river surface water | place: USA:Blue River Watershed | collected 2017-08-15
AGAAAAGAACGGACGCGCGGGTTTGCGCACCGGCATTGTAGCAGTCATGTAGTCTCTCCTTGCAGAGAGCACGCGCGGCGTTGGGACCGCGTGGCCCGGAACCGCTCATAGGGGCGACCCCGCCCTTGTCAATGACGCATAGCTATGTGGCCACCGCCAACGGGACCACCTGCTGCGATCCCTTATGTTTCTGCGCCTCCTGATAAGATTTTGTTAACCACGTTGCGGGATATTCGCGGCCGTGCGCCGAACGCTTGCCCTGCTGCCCGCGGTGGCCCTGTTAAGCGCCTGCATCGACACACCGCAGGCGCCGAAGCACGATGCCGTGCGCCGACCGGCCGCTTCTGCCTTCAGCCAGCGCCCCGAATTGCGGCAGTGCCTCGTCGAACTTAGTGGCAATCGCGCGAGCTTCACGCCTTTGCCCGATCAGTACTATGGCGCGGGCTGTTCCACCGTCGGCACGGTCAAACTGTCCGGCGTGCAGGGTGATCAAGCCCAGCTGCAATTCGCCAACCTGGGGCCCGTCGCCTGTCCGCTGGCAGATACGCTGGCAGGCTGGGCGCGCTATGGCGTGGACCGCGCAGCTCGCCAGATCCTGGGCAGCCCGCTGGTCAGGATCGAGACAATGGGCAGTTATTCCTGCCGCAATGTGGCCGGAAGCGATCGGCGCAGCGCGCACGCAACCGCCAATGCGATCGACGTCGCCGCCTTTATCCTTGCCGATGGTCGCCGCATTTCCGTGCTGAACCACTGGCAAGGCGGAACCCGTGCCGAACAGCAGTTCCTGACCGTGGTGCAACAAAGTGCCTGCAAGCGCTTCGGCACAGTACTGGGCCCGGCGTATAACGCCGCCCACCGCGACCATTTGCATGTCGAGCTATCGACAGCCCGGTTCTGCCGCTGAATTTAGAGGGAAGCAGGTTCGGCCCGGATCGGGTTGGCAATCGGGAGCCGAACCTGCTTCCTGGCTTGCTGCTGGACCGTGGGAGGGGGTGGTTGGGATGGCCACAACAACAAGGCGGAGACCAGCGAAGGTCTCTCTCATCTTATTGGGCCCGGAAAATACCAATCACCATACGGCCTTAAGGTTATGAGCTTTAGGGCAGGTCAGGCCTAGAGCCCGGCCTCAACCGCCAGCCGCACCGCATCCGCCGAAGTCGCCACCCCCAGCCGTTGCAACAACAGGGCACGGTGCATTTTCACGGTCTTTTCCGACAGGTCGAGTACATAGGCGATCTGCTTGTTAAGCTGACCACCGGCCATCAGCTCCAGAATCTCGCGCTGGCGCGGGGTCAGGCCAGCAATCCGCTGCTGGGCCGCCAGCTGCCGTTCGACCATCGCCGAATCCACCTTCGGCTCGGGAATCTCGACTTGCGAACCCAGGAAGAAACTGACCTCGCCCGCTTCGTCAAACATTGGCGCGACCATCACCGCATTGCGAAATGGCGTGCCGTCCTTTTTGTAATTGACCACTTCGAACAGGACGCCGCGCTTTTCACGAACGGACTGGCCGATCTTTTCGGCGATCTCCGGGTGCGGATCCGCCCGCGACAGGAACCGGCAGTTCTGCCCGACGATATCCTCGATCCGGTAACCAGTCAGATCGGTAAAGGCCTGGTTGCAGGCCACCACGGGGTTGTCATGCAGACGGGGGTTGGTGACACACATCGCCATGGCGCTGAGTTCGATCAGCGCAGGCAGTGGCGCTTCTATTTCACCGAATCGCATTATCCGCCCCGTCGCCCATCTCAGCCGCGACCTATGGTCTAAATACCGTATTGACGCAAGAATAGCGGCCTTGCCCGGCTGTGACTTTAGTCTGCGTACTTCTTAGGTAGTGCGGCCGACGCTTTGTTCAATGCCGCTCCTGCCGCGAATACTGTGGCAAACTAACGCCCCATCCATCGCAGCGACATGCAGGTAAACCCTGCATCGATCTTCTCGATCTCGCTATTCTGCAAGGTCACGACATTCGCGCCATGCGCATCGAGCAGATCGAGGATGCGCGGGAAGCGGCTGCCCGCCAGGACCGTGTCGTTAACCCGCAGGATGTTGGCGCCCGCCTCTTCGCCGGCGGGGATCTCAAGCACCCGATAGCCCGCATAGACCCCGCTGGCCGCCAGTTCGCGGGTCGCAAGGATTGTCTCTTCGTCAACGATCGAGCTGGCTGTCTTGAGGTGCAGGACAGATGGCGGGGTTTCCGCAACCACCGCCTTGCGTCCGGTACGTTCCAGCAGGCGCGCCAGCGCCGCTGCCCCCGCCCGATCGGTGCGGGCGGACAGGCCGATGTAAACGGCGTGTTCCATCGCTAGAACATCGCCCCCGTCGGCATAGCCTTCGGGCAGTTCCAGCACCTGATCGAACATTGCCTCCAAAGTCGGGCGCAGGAAGGCTCCTTCTCCCGCACGGGTTGGCGCGCCGGGATTGAGCAGGATCGCGCAGTCAGGGAAGACCAGCGCCGGATCCTCGACAAAGATCGCGTCGGGGAAATCCTCCAGCGGATCAAGCAAGGTAACCTTCAGACCGGCGCTTTCCAGCGCGGCGACATAGGCCGCATGCTCGGCCAACACGCCCTCAAGCGACGGGTTGGGGCCACCGCCAGCGCGCAGGCCGTTGACGACAGACGCGCCCGGGCGGCGCGAAATGGCCCGGTCAAAACGATAGGGGTGGCTCAAGTGCAGTCTCCAATGCGCGCCGAAGACACTTCGGCTTCCATACTGATTGCCCCGCCGGCAACCTCGCTGCGCGATTTGACCGCTACATTCGATCCGGTGGCAGTGAAAGTCCCTGCCACCTCGTTGCGGGCCGTCATCCCCTGCCCTGTCTGGCAAACCAGCACCGCGTCAATCGACGTCGCGGTCAGGGTGAGCCTTTCATATTTGCAATCACCCTTGGCCAGGGTGCGGCGGTAATAGTCCTCACGCCCCTTGTCCGCGTCTTGCGGGGTCAGACAGTACTCGCTGGTCTGGGCGCTGGTGCCGAACATCGTCTTGGCCTTGTCAGCCATCGGCCCGGTCATGCCTGGAAACTCGACACGGTTGATCCGCAGGACGACGCGATACTGGCCCGGCTGCAATGCCGGCGGGCTGGCGGTGGCTGCTGGCGCCTCTTTCCCAGGCTGCTTCTGCGGCTCCTGCCCGCATGCAGTTAGCGGGATAATGGCGGCAACTGCCAAGGCGATTCGGCGCATTTGATGACCCTCCTGCAGCGATTGCTAACGCCCAACCCGGCCGCTGCCAACTGCACGAGCTGCCGCCAAGGCCAGCATGCCGTAACGACAGCCTCAACCGGCCCTAGGTCTTTGGTCCCGACATGCAACCGATCCTTGCTACGCGCGCGATTCCGCGCCATTTTGCCGCCAACAGCATAACCAGAGGATCGAGGATCATGGACATCGATTTCAGCCCAGAGGATCTTGCCTTCCGCGATGAGGTCCGCACCTTCATTGCCGAGAACTATCCCGCCGAACTGCGCGGCAAGCAGGATGAGGGCGACGAGCTCTCCAAGGAGGACTTCCTCTCCTGGCACCGCATCCTGCACAAGAAGGGCTGGGTCGCCCCCGCCTGGCCGGTGGAATACGGCGGCACGGGCTGGACCGCGACGCAGCGCTTCATCTGGTCGGAAGAGACCGCGCGCGCGGACTGCATTCGCCTGATGCCGTTCGGCCTGTCGATGGTCGGTCCGGTGATCTACACCTTCGGGACGCCCGAACAGAAGGCGCACTTCCTGCCCCGCATCCTGTCGGGCGAAGACTGGTGGTGCCAGGGCTATTCCGAACCGGGCGCCGGTTCCGACCTTGCCAGCCTGCGCACCAAGGCGGAGCGTGATGGCGATCACTACGTGGTGAATGGCCAGAAGACCTGGACCACCATGGCCCAGCATGCCGACTGGGGCTTCTTCCTGGTCCGCACCAATCCCGATGTGAAGCAGCAGGAAGGCATCAGCTTCCTGCTGATCGACATGAAGACCCCGGGCATCGAAGTTCGCCCGATCATCACCCTGGGCGGTGAGCACGAGGTGAACGAAGTGTTCCTCGATAACGTCCGCGTGCCGATCTCCAACCGCGTCTATGAAGAAGACAAGGGCTGGACCTGCGCCAAGTTCCTGCTCGCCCACGAACGCACCGGCATTGCCGGCGTCGCGGGCTCGAAGCGCGGGATCGAAAAGATCAAGGAAATCGCCACGACCGAAATGGATGGCGACAAGCCGCTGCTCTCCAACCCGTTCTTCCGCCGCAAGGTGGCCGAACTGGAAATGGACCTGACCGCGCTGGAATATACCGAACTGCGCACCCTGGCGGGCGAAGCCGCTGGCAAGGGTCCGGGGCCGGAAAGCTCGGTGCTGAAGATCAAGGGTTCGGAAATCCAGCAGCGGATCACCGATCTCGCTCTGGAAGCGGCCGGCCATTATGGCGCGCCCTATTTCCGCGGCTTTGGCGAGGGCGACAACGAGCACCCGATCGGTCCCGACTGGGCGCACCGCACCGCTCCCAGCTATTTCAACATGCGCAAGACCACGATCTATGGTGGCTCGAACGAAGTCCAGCGCGGCATCATCGCCAAGATGGTGCTTGGGCTCTAAGCAACGCGCGACAAGGATAAGACAACATGGATCTGAGCTATAACGAAACCCAGGGCATGCTGCGCGAAACCCTCGCGCGGTTCCTGGCCGACACTTATGATTTCGAAAGCCGCAAGAAGATGCTGGCCAGCCCGACTGGCCGCGATCCCGGCATCTGGAAGGCGATTGCCACCGAACTCGGCCTGACCTGCGCGCCCTTCGCCGAAGAGCATGGCGGCATGGGCGGCGGCGCGATCGAAAACATGATCATGATGGAAGAGTTCGGCAAGGTCATCGCGATCGAACCGTGGCTGCAGACCGTGGTGATCGGCGGCGGCGCGCTGAAGCACGCCGGCGGCGCGCTGGCCGAAGCGACCATCCCCGCGATCATCAGCGGCGATTGCGTAATCGCTTTCGCTTATGCCGAGCCGCAGGGCCGCTATAACCTGGCCGACATCGGCACCACGGCCAAGGCCGATGGCGCTGGCTATGTCCTCAATGGCCACAAGGGCGTGGTCTATGCCGCCCCCTGGGCTACCCACCTGCTCGTCACCGCCCGCACTGGCGGCGGCCGCCGAGACCGCGCCGGCGTGGAGCTGTTCCTGATCGAGGCCAACCGCCCCGGCATCACCCGCCGCGATTACCCGACGGTTGATGGCTTCATGGCTTCCGAAGTTTACTTCGAGAACGTCGCCATTCCGGGTGAGGCGCTGCTTATCGGCGGGATCGACCTGATCGAACGCGTGGTTGACGAAGCCACCGTGGCAGTCTGCGCCGAAGCATCCGGCATTGCCCGCACCATGGTCAACAGCACGGTTGAGTACACCAAGCAGCGCAAGCAGTTCGGCCAGCCGATCGGCAAGTTCCAGGTCCTGCAGCACCGCATGAGCGACATGTTCGTCGAAGCTGAACAGGTTTCCTCGATGGCGCTGATGGGCACCCTGAAGCTCGACGAAGCCGCTGACGTCCGCAAGGCAGCGATCTCGATGGCCAAGGCCAAGGTTGGCCGCAGCCTCAAGTTCGTCGGCCAGAACGCGATCCAGACCCACGGTGGCATCGGCATCACCATGGAACTGGCGATCGGCCACTACTTCAAGCGCGGGACGATGATCGAAGGCCAGTTCGGCTCGATCGACCATCACCTCGACCGGTTCGAGGCGCTGTCCTACCCGGCTTAAACGATCAACCCCCGCCAAAGGTGCGGTTGATCGAGATCGTCACCGCGGCGTGCGCGTCGCGGTGACGGAACTCTACTGCAGACGGCAGCGTCTGGCGGCGATCCGGATCGTAGAAGGTCCGGCGCCGCTGGCCCGCAACGTCGAACACATTTTCGACATCCAGCCGGATCGTGGTCTTCTTGTCGGGGCGATATTCAGCAAAGGCGATCCCGAAGGGCCCTGAATTGAAGAACCGGTCAATCTCGTTGATCCGGTAAACCGTGCTCGGCGCCTCGCGGAAGACCTGCAAGCCATAGGACCATTGGCCCGCATCGCGGCGCAATTCGGCGCTCCAGTTCCAGGCTGGTCGGAAACCGCTCCATGGGCGCTCCTGTCCGGTAAGCGGATCGCGTACCGCATGTTCCTGCCAGCCTCCGGTCAGCTTGAAGCGGGTCCCCTTGAGGCCCAACGTGTCGAGCGGGGCATCAAACGTCCCCTGCACGAACTTGCGGTGGCCCGAACCGATATTACCAGGCGCGTCAAAGCCTTCGGGTGTCAGGATCCGGTCCTGCAGGTCGCTGGCCCAGTCATAACCGGCTTCCAGCCGCACCTGACCCTTGCCCAGCACCGGCCGTTCCACCGTCAGCCGCGCTTCCCAGGTCCGCTGCGGGCGCAGATCGGCATTACCGCCATTGATCCGGTCATTGGCCAGTTCGGCGGCCGAAATGAAGTCATAGAAATTAAGCTGCGCCACCTGCCGCCGCAGCGAGGCCTGGACGTGCCAGCCGCCCCCGGCCTTCCAGTCAAGCGTCATGCCCGGCTTGAAGAACTTCAGCGATCGTTCGGCACTGGTATCGCCGCTGACCGTCAGCTTCGAGACTTCAAAGGCCAGCGTCGTATCAAGCCGCAGCGCCGGGGTTAGCTGGCGACCCAGGTTGACATAGCTTTCGCTGCGCAGCTCATCGACCGTCGCCCGGTCAATCGGCAGGTCGATCGGATCGCGCGCGCCGTTCGGCCCCAACAGGAACAGGTCGGTCGCATTGCTCAGCTTGTTGTAGGCCACCTCGCTTCCCAGTTCGAGCGCGAAGCCCGCCACCCTGGCATGGGTCCAGGTCAGCCGGCCCAGCACCTCGTCATAACGCGAGGTAGTGTCCTGCTCGAACCCGCCAACCACTGCCTCGGCCTGCCGGGTGTAATAGGCATCGAAGTCATCGCGCTCGCGCCGGTTGGCCAGGGCGACGAACTTGAGCGCCCCGCCGCCGAGCGGCCGGGTCACGTCGCCGCCGATCTCATAGCGGGTCGGACTGGAATCCTGTACCAGCCGGTCATCGCGCTGCGGGCCATTGAGCGGCGTGACGTGATTGTATTGCTGCAGTTCAAACCCGCCTGGGGCATAGCGCAGGTTAAGGTGCGCCGACTTGTTCGCGCCCCCATCGTGCGCCCAGCTCGCTGCGAAGGCCGGGCTGCGCTCGGTGATCTCGTTGCGCTTGTCGCGGCGTTCCAGCAGCACGCCGTCACTCGCCCGGCGGACTTCGTCAAAGCCGATCTCGGTCTGCGCGCGGCGGCCGCTTTCGGCTGAGAGATTGAAGGTCGACTGGCCGCTGCGGATCACCACAGCGCCTTCCAGGTTGGGTGTCGCCCGCCCGTTGTGCAGCCGCGTGACGCTGGCCTTGATATTGCCGTCGATCCCGCCGGCCTTGGTGGTGACGACGTTGAGCACCTGGCTGCGGCCCGCAAAGTCAGAGCCATAGACATCGCCCGGCGCCACTTCGATCCGCAGCACCCGCCGCGCCGGAATTCGGGCCAGCTGGGCCGCCAGCGCATCGGATTTGGACGAAGCGCGCGCGCCATTGAACACCACGTTACCCGCCGCACCGCTGAAACCGCGAACCTCGCCGTCCGCCTCTTCGATCGCAAAGCCCGGCACGCGGCGCACCATGTCGAGCGCGGTGGTGGGGGAATAGCCGGCAAAAAAGCTCGGCTGGTAGACCTTGCTCCGGCTGCTGCCCTCGCTTTCGGAAACGGCGGCGCTGGGCGGCGGCGTTTCGGCCTGGTCATCGGGTGAGGCAGCCAGGGCCGGCGCGGCACAGGCCAGCAGGCCGATCCACAGCGGCAGCGGCGCATGGCGCAGCCGCGCGGCAGGGGTCTTCACGAACATCAGTCATTCTCCCATTGCCCGTGCGCGCTTGCCCCTGCGCCGCGACGGGCAATCCATCCAACTCACCGCCCTCCCCACGGGGCGGCCTCCTTAATGCGGCCCTAGTCTCCCTGCGAAGGCCGATGCCAATCATGTTCGACCAAAGGCCTTTGTCCCCGACCAACTGCCGTTACAGACCGGCGAGCGGATTCTGCTTCAAACTTTCCTCAGGCGTTCCGCGCCATCAGCCCGCCGTCGACCGGGATCGTTACCCCGGTGATATAGCTGGCGGCCGGCAGGCACAGGCTCAGCGTCATGTGCGCCACTTCCTCGGGCTGGCCATAGCGGCGCAGCGCGGTGCGGCGGTGGGCGAAGACTTCCTTGTCGGCATCGCTGACCTTCTCGGTCATGCCGGTCACGATCGGTCCGGGGCAGATCGCGTTGACGGTGATCCCCTCCTTGCCCAGCTCCACCGCCAGCGCCCGCGTCAGGCCCGTCACCCCGGCCTTGGCCGCGGCATAGGGGCTGTTGCGCGATGTCGCCCCCAGCGCCTCGGTGCTGGCGATATTGACGATCCGGGGGGAGGAGGACTGCCGCAGGTGCGGCAGCGCCGCGCGGATCATCCGCTGGTGCGCGGTGAGCAGAACCGAGACGGCGCGGTCCCACACCAGGTCATAGTGGTCCTCGTCATCGATCGGGCAGAACGAGCTGACCCCGGCATTGTTGACCAGCACGTCCAGCCCGCCAAAGGCCGCAGCCACATCCGCCACTACGGTGCGGATCGCTTGCGCATCGGTCACGTCCAGCACCCAGGCCCGCGCCGAATGGCCGCCCGCGCGCAGCCCTGCCGCAATGTCCTCGATCGGCGTACCGGCCAGATCGGTCAGCGCGACATGCGCGCCCTCGGCCGCAAAGACCTGGGCGGTTGCCCGTCCCATCCCGCTGCCGGCGCCGGTCACTAGGACTACTTTGCCCGCTACCGAGCGGCTCAAACTTTCGGCCATGTCCTCTCCCTGCCCTGTCGATATTGCGCGCCATCCTGCCGAGGATGCCCCCCCTTGTCGAGGTGGACACGCCTCTGCTTGTGCCAACCGCACCGAAACGGGCCAACCGTCCCCGCAGCGCTGGCCGCGAAGCCCCACTCGCCTCAGCCCGTTTCAAAGCAAGCGATTATAAATGAACTAAATTATGCACCCAGGGCTCCGTCGTTGCGAATTGCAGCAAAGGCCGATTAAGCCTATGTAGTTTTTGCTACCTGTCGAAGGGTCCGGCATCCGGCAGCGCCACTCCTGGCCTGCCTCTTTCCAGCTTCTCCGCCGCTTAGCGTCAGCGCGCCCGATCCGGGTGCGCGGGACCGAAGGAGAAGCGCCATGATGTTGACCGGAAAGATCGCCAATTACGATGCCATGATGGGGGCCGGGTTCATCTTTCCCGATGCCGGGGGTGAGCGCCTGCCCTTTGCCCGGTCAGACCTGCACCGGCCTGCCTATATCCCGCAGGAAGACGATCGTTTCAGCTATGAGCCCCGCAGCGACGCCGCTGGCGATTGCCGGGCCACGAACTTGCGCAAGGCCTGATCCCGCCAGGACCGCTGCTCCACGGCGGTCCGGCACGACCCCCCGCCCGGGATCGGGCTGGCAAGTCGCGCTCTGCGGGGTTCTGGAAGGGCGGCGCGACCAGCCTGCTTTCCTGCCCCGCAGGCGCGATCTTTTGCCTGAAACCAGCCAGTGCCGCGTCTTACTGCCCAGACTGCCCCCGCCATAAGGATATGTCCCATGACCCTGCGCCAACGCCTTTCCGCCCGTTTCCCGGCCCTGTTTCCCGCGCGCATCGCCGCGACCGTGCCGTCGCGGATCGTGCCGCTGCAACGGATGGGCAGCTATGCTTCGATCTGGGGCATCTTCCGCCTGCGCCCGCGTAACCGGGACGGATCGTGACGCGCACCCTTCCCTATCGCGCCACGCGGCTGACCGGCGGCGGCTGGGAGGCGGTGATGATCCAGGCCATTGCCGACGAGATGTACCAGCTGGTCGCCGGGCTGAGCGCCGCAGGAGAGGCGGCTGTGCCAGTCGTGCCCCGCCGGTCGCTGTCACGCCCGATTGACCGCTGGGAAGATGGAGGCGGCAAGACCCGTCTTGGCCGCAACGGACGCGGCCAGATCGGGCCCATGCTGCCGACGGGGATCGAATCCTTTGCCGTGACCCATTACCGTGTTGGGCGCTATTGCTACACCGACCTGGGCCATGCCCGCGCCGAACTGCTGCGGCGCGAAGCAGAAGACCCGCGCGTTCATTGACGCGGATGGCGGTTGCGGGACACCCCGTGAACGGCCATATCGGCGGCATGGCCGAATTGATCATCAGGCGCGGGCTGGAAGAGCCTGATACCTCTGGCGCGTTCGTGCCGCACAAGCCGGCGCGCCCGGAAAAGGCGGGTGAGCAGCGGCCGTTCAAGATTGTATCCGATTACCAGCCGGCCGGGGACCAGCCCACCGCGATCGCGGATCTGGTGGCCGGCGTGCAGGCGAACGAGCAGACCCAGGTGCTGCTGGGCGTAACCGGCAGCGGCAAGACCTTTACCATGGCCCAGGTGATCGAGGCGACGCAGCGCCCGGCCCTCATCCTCGCGCCCAACAAGATCCTGGCCGCCCAGCTGTATGGCGAGATGAAAAGCTTCTTCCCCGAAAACGCGGTGGAGTACTTCGTTTCCTATTACGACTATTACCAGCCAGAGGCCTATGTCCCGCGCAGCGATACCTATATCGAGAAGGAATCCAGCGTAAACGAGGCGATTGACCGGATGCGCCATTCGGCCACCCGGGCGCTGCTGGAGCGCGATGACGTGATCATCGTTGCCTCTGTTTCGTGCCTCTATGGCATCGGCTCGGTCGAAACCTATTCGGCCATGATCTTTGACCTGAAGGTCGGCGCGAGCGAGGATCAGCGCGAGATCATCCGCAAGCTGGTGGCCCTGCAATACAAGCGCAACGATGCCGCTTTCCAGCGCGGTACCTTCCGCGTGCGTGGCGACAACCTGGAACTGTTCCCCAGCCACCTGGAAGATACTGCCTGGCGGATCAGCTTCTTTGGTGACGAGATCGAGCAGATCGCCGAATTCGATCCGCTGACCGGCAAGGCGGGGGACAAACTCTCTTCCGTCCGCGTCTATGCCAATTCGCACTATGTTACGCCCGGCCCGACGATGAAGCAGGCGGCCGACGCGATCCGGTTTGAACTGACCGAGCGGCTGAAGGAGCTGGAGGCGGAAGGCAAACTGCTTGAGGCCCAGCGGCTGGAGCAGCGCACCAATTTCGACCTGGAAATGATCGCGGCGACCGGCAGCTGCGCGGGGATCGAGAATTATAGCCGCTTCCTCACCGGCCGCCTGCCTGGTGAACCGCCGCCGACGCTGTTTGAATACCTGCCCGACAATGCCCTGCTGTTCGTCGATGAAAGCCACCAGACCGTGCCGCAGATCGGCGCGATGTCAAAAGGAGACCATCGACGCAAGATTACCCTGGCGGAATACGGCTTTCGCCTGCCGAGCTGTATCGACAACCGCCCGCTGCGGTTTAACGAATGGGACGCGATGCGGCCGCAGACCGTGGCCGTTTCCGCAACGCCGGGTTCGTGGGAAATGGAGCAATCGGGCGGGGTCTTTGCCGAACAGGTGATCCGCCCGACCGGCCTGATCGACCCGCCGGTGGAGATCCGTCCGGTCGAGGACCAGGTGCAGGATTGCATCGAGGAATGCCGCAAGACCGCGGCAGCGGGCTATCGTACCCTCGTCACCACGCTGACCAAGCGCATGGCCGAGGACCTGACCGAGTTCATGCACGAGGCGGGGCTGCGCGTGCGCTACATGCACTCAGACGTAGAGACGCTGGAGCGCATCGAGCTGATCCGCGACCTGCGCCTGGGCGTCTATGACGTGCTGGTGGGGATCAACCTGCTGCGCGAAGGCCTCGACATTCCCGAATGCGGGCTGGTCGCGATCCTGGATGCCGACAAGGAAGGCTTCCTTCGCAGCGAAACATCGCTGATCCAGACCATCGGCCGCGCGGCGCGCAACGTCGATGGGCGCGTGATCCTCTATGCCGACCGGATGACCGGATCGATGGAGCGCGCCATCGCCGAGACCGACCGCCGCCGCGAAAAGCAGCGCGCCTATAACGCGCTCCACGGGATCACCCCGCAGACGATCAAGCGCAACATCCACGATATCGCGGCCGATACGGCCAGCCGCGACGGGGTGGTGGTGGAGCTGGAAGATGACAGCCGCAACAACCTCGTCGGCCACAACCTGCGCGCCTATATCGAGGAGCTCGAAGGCCGGATGCGCGCTGCCGCAGCCGACCTGGAGTTTGAAGAAGCCGGCCGCCTGCGCGACGAAATCCGCCGCCTCGAAGCGACCGAACTCGGCCTGCCCGAAGGCGAGCGCAAGGCGCCCATCGTCGGCCGCAGCAACGAGGGCAAGCCCGGCACCCGCAAGACCCGGTTCGGCAAGCAGCAGAAGAAGTGGGGGCGCTAGGCCCGGTCAGTCCGCCGCGCGGGTGATCGATCCGGTGCGGGCCCAGGCCCGGGCCTCATCCAGCTTGGCCAGCGGGAAGCACCTGATCTCGGCCGCATAGAACGGCGCGAGCAGCCGCATGGTCGGTTCGACCCAGCCCATGTCGCTGACGATGGCGACGTGCCTCATCCAGTTGCGGTGGGTGGCGTGGAACATCAGGTCCCTTGGCCAGACCGACCAGTCAACAAAGCCGAAGCCTTTCAGGACCCCGACAAGGTTGAGCTTGTCATGCAGTTTCAGCGCACTGTCGATTGCGCTGACCACGGCCTGGTATTCGGCCGCATCGATCCCGCCATCCAGCGTGATTTCGACATATCCGGCGGACTTGTCGCATTCGAGTGCCAGCATCGGTTCCTCCTGTCGCTCGGGCGACCCGGAGGAACCGTGGCAGTGGCGGCGGCCAATGCATTGACCGCCGTCAATTATTTAGACCTTGCCGAATTTGCCTTCGAACCCGGCCGTATCCCCGGCAGCAAGAAGCTTGGCCTGCTCCACCCAGCTATCCTTGGCGGGACGACCGGCGAATGCGCCCAGCTTGGTATCCAGATCAGCCAGATCGGCATCGGTCATCGCCGCGATCTGGGCGAAGCTGGTCACGCCCAGTTCGGGGAGCAGCTTTTGCAGCTTGGGGCCAAGCCCCTTGATCCGCGACAGATCATCCGGGCCGGCGGAAGCCGCAGTAGCCTTGGGTGCAGCCTTGGGCTTCGGTTCCGCCTTCGGCTTCGGTGCGGCCTTGACCGCCGCCTTTACCTTTGGCTCAGCCTTGGCCTTGGGTTCAGCCTTAAGCTTGGGTTCCGCCTTGGCCTTGGGCTCCGCTTTGGGCTTGGGCTCGGCCTTGGTCTTGGGCGCAGGCTTGGCCTTTGGCTCAGGCTTGGCTTTCTGAACTGGCACCGGAGCAGGAGCCGGAGCGGGCGCAGCCACCGGCGCAACCTTGGCGGCCGGCGGCGCATCGATCAGGGCCTGGTTGCGCGCGGCCGGGGCGGCACCCTCGTCCAGCACGTCGGGTCTGTAGCTGCGCACACGCGGGGCGCTGGAGCGGCCGAACAGAAACCAGACCAGCAGCAGGCCAAGAACCAGTGCCCCGGCAATGATCAGCAAGTTGGGATTGGACAGATCGATCATGACTTACCTTCCTCTGCGGCTTCAGCGCCGCCAACATTCTTGCGAAACAGCACGCGATCTTCGGGGCCAAAGCCCTTGTGCCAGATCACATAGCCGTAAGTGAACAGGATCGCCGGCAGGCCAAGCGCAAGCTCAGCCCATTCGGGCAGGAAGCGGGTTGCAGCCCAGCCGGCCAGCACGGCCGGGGCCAGCGCCCAGACCAGCGGCCAGCGGAACGGGTTGACCGGCGCCTTGAGCAGCCGCCCCAACAGCCAGCCCTTGGCGAGCGAAGCAAAGCCCAGCGCCAGCATCAATGCGCCGGCGGCCGCGGCGGCGGCAAATTTGTCGCCCAGGGCATAGTGTCGGACCAGCAGGATACCGCCAACGGTCAGCCCGGCTTGCAAGGCAATCGTCGCCAGCGACAACCAGAGGTTCTTGAGGCGCGCGATATAGACCAGCGCAGCCTCGCTCACCACGGCGGTGGCGGCGACGACTTCGGCGAGCAGCAGGAAAGTCAGCGCGCCGGTCCCGCCCACGAATTGCGGTCCGACCAGGCCCATCACCGCCTCGCCCGGAATGGCCAGGGCCAGGGCGATCCCGGCCTGGGCAGCGATGATCCAGAAGCCGACCTGGTTGACCTGCGCCGCAATCGCCGCGTGATTGCCATCGCGCAGATTGCGGGTGATCACCGGCCCCAGGATTGGCTCGAAACTGGTCTTGAGCTTCTGCGGCAGCGAAGCAACCTGCTGCGCAGCATAGTAAACCCCGACCGCTATCGGCGAGGTGAAGAAGCCAAGCAGCGCGATATCAAGCTTGCGCGTGCCCCATTCGACCAGGTCCGCCCCGGCCAGCGGCGCTGAGAGCAGCGCCAGCTTGCCCAATCGCAAGGGGTGCGGGTTCCATCCACGCGGGTGGCCAAAGGTACTGCGCAGCGGCCAAAGCGCGACGACTAAGGCTGCGAACTTGGCCAGGATGAACGACAACGCCAGCCCGGCCGCCGGCAGCACGAACAGGAAGGCGATTGCCGCCAGCGTCTGCACCCAAGGCTCAACCAGCGAGCGCGCCCGCACCGTCGCCCCAACATTGTAACGATAGGCCAACGCGGCCAGTGCAATGTCCGTCAGCGCATTGGCGACAATCGCCAGCGGCAGCAGCCGGTCCCAGGCGTTATACTCGCCGCTGGGAAACATCGGCGCGGGGAACAGGTACAGCAGCGCCGCCGCGCCGAGCGAGAGCAGCAGGGTCAGCATCAGCGCATCGGCAATGACATGGCCTTCCTCGCGCGGGTCTTCCGACAGCCGCTGCGCAAGGCCGCGGCGCTGACCGAGCACGCAAAGCTGGGCGATCAGTTCAACGATTACCAGCGCAGAGGCATAGCGCCCCAGCGCCTCAACCCCATAAAACCGGCCAGCGATAAACAGGAACGGCGCAGTGCCCCCCAGCCGCAGGACAAAGCCCAGGAAATTGGTGCGCCCACCCTTGGCAAGCGCAGCGATATCCTGATCGGGGGTCTGGCTCACGCCAGCTCCCCTTCCGCCCGCAACGGCCGGGCCAGTAACTCGGCCACCACCTGCTGCGCCGGGGCCTGCCCTGCGAGCAGCCGCGCCACGGCATCGACAATCGGCATGGCAATCCCGCGCTTACTGGCCAGATCGGACAGCACCGGGGCGGTATGCGCACCCTCGGCCACGCTGAGCTTGCCCGAAAGCGCCTCGGCCGCGCTCATCCCCTCGCCCAGCGCCTTGCCGAGCGCAAAGTTGCGGCTGGAAGTGGACGAGCAGGTCAGGACCAAGTCGCCCAGCCCGCAGAGGCCTGCCAGCGTATCGGCCCGCGCGCCCAGCGCCAGGCCGAACCGGGTCATTTCAGCATAGCCGCGCGCGATCAGCGCGGCCCGCGCGTTCTGGCCCAGCCCCAGCCCGTCAACCACGCCGCAGGCAATGGCGAGCACGTTCTTGACCGCACCGCCGATCTCCGCCCCGACCACGTCATCCGAGTAATAGGGGCGCAGCATCGGACGCGAGAGCACGGAGCACAGCCGCTGCCATTGCGCTTCGCCCCCGGCGCAGGCCAGGGTCACGGCGGTTGGCAGCCCCGCAGCCACCTCATGGGCGAAGGTTGGGCCGGACAACACGGCAATTTCGGCCTGCGGCAGGACCGCCTTGGCCACGTCGGCCATCAGCCGGCCGGTGCCGGCTTCTATCCCCTTCGAACACAGCACCAGGTCACGCGGACGATCGCTGAGGCCGGCGAGGACTTTACCAAGGTGCTGCGCGGGCGCGACAACCAGCAATATGGGCAGACTGTCCATCGCCGCCATATCGCCCGTGGCGGTGATCGATGGGGCCAGCTCGGCGCTGGGCAGGAACAGCGGGTTGCGCTGTCGATCATTGATCGCCGCGACAACTTCTTCCTCACGCGCCCACAGCCGCACCGGCGTACCATCGCTGGCAAAGGCCTGCGCCAATGCCGTGCCCCAGGCACCCCCGCCAAGAACCCCTATGTTCATGCCTTCACTCCTGCTCCCCGCACCGGCGCGGCCTCGGGATCGAGTGGCCAGCGCGGACGGGCGGCAATGTCCAGCAGATCGGGGACAAAGCTGCCCAGCGCCAGCCGTTCCTGTCCGGCCCAGGCGATCATGGCGGCATTATCGGTACACAGCGCCAGCGGCGGCGCGACAAAGGGCAGACCGAATTCGGCGGCGAGGGCTTCAAGTCCGCCGCGGATCGTCTGGTTGGCGGCCACCCCGCCGGCAACGACCAGCGCGGTCATGCCATCGCTGCCGGCCAGCGCGCGCCGGGTCCGGTCGATTACGCAATCGAGCGCGGCCTGCTGAAAGGCAGCGGCGATATCGGCATTGGTAAAGGGCGTAGGGGACAATGCCGGGCCTTCGACAGGCTCAGGCCGAGCGGGGTTGGGTTTGGTCACTGCACCCGCTCGTGCTGAGCTTGTCGAAGCACCTGCGCCGTCCATCGCCTGCTTGGCTCGCAGCACGGCGCTTTTAAGGCCAGCGAAGGAAAAGTGCGGTTCGGCGCTGCCCAATAGCGGACGCGGCAGCGGTACGGCCTTCGGATTGCCTTCCCGGGCCAACCGCTCCACCGCCGGACCGCCGGGGAAACCCAGGCCCAGGATCTTGGCGGTCTTGTCAAAGGCTTCGCCCAGCGCATCGTCGATGGTCGTGGCGAGGCGGCGATATTGCCCCACGCCCTCTACCCGCAGCACCTGGCAGTGTCCGCCCGAAACGAGCAGCAGCAGATAGGGGAATTGCAGCGCGGCATCGGCCAGCCGCGGCGACAGCGCGTGGCCTTCCAGATGGTTGACCGCGATCAGCGGCTTGTCACTGGCCATGGCCAGAGCCTTGGCCGTGACCAGCCCGACCATCACCCCGCCGATCAGGCCCGGGCCAGCCGTGGCGGCAATGGCGTCAACATCGGCAAGGGTCATCCCGGCATCATCCAGCACCGCGGCCACCAGCGGGGCGATCCGTTCGGAATGGGCGCGCGCCGCAATTTCGGGAACCACCCCGCCATAGGGGCGATGGGCATCGTCCTGCGAGGCAATGCGTTGGGCTATGATCCGGCGCTCGCCATCCACCAGCGCCGCCGCCGTTTCGTCACAGGACGATTCAATTCCGAGGACAACCGCCATCCCGGCTTTTCCTTAGTCAGATTGGCGGGTAGCACAACCCGCGCATGATCGACCGTCCACTACGTCTTGGCACCCGCCGCTCCCCGCTCGCCATGGCTCAGGCCGAAGAAGCGCGCGACCGGCTCTGCGCCGCCCACCCCGGCCTGGCCGTGGAAATCGTCCCCGTTCTTGCGAGCGGTGACAAGGTGCTCGACCGGCCGCTGGCCGAGATTGGCGGGAAAGCGCTGTGGACCAAGGAGCTCGATGCCTGGCTGCTGACGGGCGAAATCGACTTTGCGGTCCATTCGGCCAAGGACGTTGAAACCCTGCGCCCTGCGGAAATCGCCATCGCTGCAGTCCTCCCCCGGGCCGACGTGCGCGATGTGCTGGTCCTTCGACAAGTTCAGGATGAGCGGGGTCTTGGCGGACTGGAAGCCCTGCCGCCCGGCGCCCGTATCGGCACCAGCGCCCCGCGCCGCGCCGCACAGGCGCTCCATTTTCGGCCCGATTGCCAGATCGTCTCGTTCCGCGGCAACGTCGCCACCCGGCTCGGCAAGCTGGAGGCCGGAGAGGCCGACGCCACACTGCTGGCCGCTGCGGGGCTTGAGCGCCTGGGCCAAAGCGAGGTGGGCACGGCACTTGATCCGCAAGCCTGGCTGCCCGCCCCCGGGCAGGGCTGCATCGCGATTGAATGCCGCGCGGGCGATAGCGCTACCGCCGGCCTGCTGGCGGCGATCGATCACCGGCCCAGCCATCTCGCCCTGCGGGCCGAGCGCGCCTTGCTTGCCGCGCTGGGTGGCAATTGCCACAGCCCGATTGCCGCGCTGACCGAGCACCGCGCCGGTGAACTGGTGCTGCACGCCGCCCTGTTCAGTCCGGACGGGAGTGAGCGAGTAGCGGCAACACTGCACTTCCCCGAAGGCGATCCGGCTGGACCGGTGGAGCTTGCGCGGCTCTTGCTGGACCAGGCTTCGCCAAATATCCGGCAACATTTCGAAGGATAAGGCCCATGGTTCCGCTGGTCGTGATCCGCCCCGAGCCCGGCTGCACCGCAACGGTCAGCGCGGCGCGGGCGGTGGGCCTTGAACCCCACGGCTTTCCAATGTTCGCGGTGACGCCCCGTTCCTGGCAGGCACCGCCACCGGATGGCCAAGATGCACTGCTGCTGGGCAGCGCCAATGCCCTGCGCCACGCCGGGCCGGGCCTGGCCGCCATCCGCCATTTGCCGGCCTATGCCGTGGGTGAAGCCACTGCCGAAGCGGCGCGTGAACTTGGCATTATGGTTGTCGCGCAGGGTCAGGGCGGCTTGCAGGGCGTGTTGGGCCAGCTCGATCCGGCGCATCGGCGCTTGCTGCGGCTGGCAGGCGCAGAGCGCATCGCCCTGAACCTGCCGACTGGCGTCACCATGACCGAGCGGATCGTCTATGCCAGCCAGGCCCAGCCGATGCCGGGAGACCTGGCTGCATTGCTAGCCGAGCCGGCGATTGTCGCGCTCCATTCGGCAGAGGCAGCGCACCATTTTGCCGCCGAATGCGTGCGCAATGGCCTGCGCCGCGCGCGCCTCAGGCTTTGTGCGCTGGGGCCGCGGATTGCGGCGGCGGCCGGCGATGGCTGGGGCGAGGTGGCAGTGGCCGCCGATACCAGCGACCGCGCGCTGCTGGCCTTGGCCCGCCAGATGTGCCAAGACCCTTGGGGTAAGACCAATTCCTGAAGGCCATCGCGATCAGGTATGACTGAATTTGATTCTTTTTCCCGCCGTCCCGCCAGCACCGGCATTTCGTGGCGCGCGGTGATGGGCACCTCGCTGCTCGCCTTCATTGGCGGTGCAGCACTGATCGGCTGGCTGGTCTATGATGACAAGCTGCCCTTTGACGTCGGCTTTGGGCGAACCGAAGTTTCCGCCCCTGCGCCAAAGGAAAGCCCGGCTGCCGGCGCGCTTGCAGCACCGGCTGGCGATGGCGCAGCTGTTGCGGGCGGAATGGATCAGCGGATCGCGGCCCTGGAACAGCGGCTGACGCGGCTTGACCTGCAAGCCGCTGCGACCGAGGGCAACACTGCCCGCGCCGAGGCCTTGCTGGTGGCACTCGCCGTCCGCCGGGCGATTGAGCGCGGCGCACCGCTGGGCTATCTTGAAACCCAGCTGAAGCTGCGCTTCGGCGATGCCCAGGGCAATGCCGTCAACACCCTGATCGGCAATGCCCAGCACCCCGTCACGATTGACCGCCTGGGCAGCGATCTGGAAGCCATTGCCCCCGCCCTGCTCGGCACGCCGAAGTCCGAGGGCGGCTGGCACCGCTTCACGCGCGAGATTTCGGGCCTGTTCGTAATCCGCCGCGGCGATGCCCCTTCAACCCAGCCCGACCTGCGACTGGACCGCGCCCGGCTGATGCTGCGCAGCGGCCAGATTGATGCCGCGATTGCCGAAGTAGAGCGCCTTCCGGGCGCGGGCGTGGCGGGTACCTGGCTAGGCAGCGCGCGGCGCTATGCCGCCTCGCAAAAGGCGCTCGACCTGATTGAGACCTCTGCCCTGCTTGAGCCCGAAAAGCTCAAGGACGCCGCGGGAGTTTCCGTGCAACAGCCGGGGCCGGGGACGCCGCCGGCCTGATCGCTCAGGCGCGCAGCAGCGCGGGCAGATCGCCCGACATTCCGCGTGCCTCATCCATGAAGAACCGCTTGAGCCAGCCCGAGCGCTGGACGGCGCCCATGCCAAGGCGCCGCACCGCGCTGGGCAGGCGGCCGGGAATGGCGAACAGGCGGTTGATCGCATCGGTCGCGAAACCAACCGAAAAGCTATCGACTGAGCGCCACCGCTCATAACGGGCCAACAGCTGGGCATCGCCCGGCTCAAGACCAAGCCGCATCCCATCGGTCAGCACTTCAACCAAGGCCCCGACATCGCGCAGCCCGAGGTTGAGCCCCTGCCCGGCGATGGGGTGAATACCATGCGCCGCATCGCCAATCAGCGCCAGGCGATGATCGACGATCCGCGGTGCGCGGTGGAAGTTGAGCGGATAGCTCATCCGCGGCGCCGCCAGTTCGAGCGCGCCAAACATGCCGCCCATGTTACGGCTGACCTCGCCCAGGAACAGTGCCTCGGGCATGGCCAGGACCCCGGCGGCATCCTTTTCCGCCACGGTCCAGACCAGGGCCGAGCGGTGCCGCCCGTTTTCATCAAGCAGCGGTAGCAGGGCAAACGGCCCGGCCGGATAGAAGATCTCCCAGGCGACGTTCTCGTGGCTCTTTTCGTGATAGAGCGCGGTCACGATTGCACGGTGGTGATAGTCCCACTTGGCGGTAACCAACCCGGCCTCATCGCGGGTGGGAGACTTGCGCCCCTCGGCAGCGATCAGCAGGCTGGCGGCCAGTTCCTCGCCATTGTCGAGCACGACGCGAACGCCATGTTCGCCACGTTCGCGCTCGACCGGCTCAGTTCCGGCGTGCCAGGCGATCGCCGGCTCAGCCTTGGCAGCTTCGAACAGGGCGACGCGGATGTCGCGATTGGCATACATCCGGCCCAGCGAGCCATCTTCTGCCCCAGGCTGAAAATCGATCCGGCCGGGCTTCATCTGGTCGGTCACCGCAATCGCATCGATCGGGCAACCCAGCGGCTCAAGCATGTCAGCCAGGCCGATATTGGCGAAGAGGTTCCAGCTGGCGGTCGAGATGGCCGATGCGCGCCCATCGGCCCCTTCGGCGGTGAGCTGTTCGGGCGTGGCCCGATCGACCACGTGACTGGTGATACCCTGCCGCGCTGCGGCCAGGGCCAGGGTCATCCCGACCAGTCCGCCACCAAGGATTATGAGATCGCGTTGCCCGCTCACTTGGCCCGCTCACAGGTGTTGCCGGTACCGGCATCGAGATCGAGGCAGCGGCCATCGAAGGCCCCGTCGTCGATCTTGAGGCCAATCGCAGCGGCCAGTGTCGGTGCGATATCGACCGTTTCGACCGGGTTGGGTTGTTCAAAGCCGGTCATGCCCTTGCGCCAGAACAGCATCGGCACGCGGCGGTCATAGTCCCAGACGCTGCCGTGCGTGGCAACGAAGGCACCTGGTACGGGTTCCGGGATCGGCGTAACTGCGCGGTTGAGCACAACGACGACATCACCCGAACGCTCGGCCAGGAACGAAGCGCGGGCGCGTTCCTTGATTGTCCAATCCTGGGGGTTGCCGGCCGGCATCGGTGTCGCGGCCAGGTCGGCAGCAGTGAAAACCGCTGCGACCTGCGGATGATTGCGGGTCAGGCTGACCAGCTCGTTCAGCACCCGCGCCTTGGCATCACCGGTGATCGCCGCGTTGACATAGAAGTCTCCAAATGGCCCATCGCCATAGAGCAGCGGCCCTTGCGGTGCAGTGATCCCGGTGCGGCGGGTGATTTCCGCGCCAAGCGCGGCCGGCATCAAGGCCTTGTCGGCGCGCGTGGCCCCCGGCATGGCCTGCTGGCGGAGCCGCTCGGGCGCATCGTGGCCGCCGTGGTCAGCCGTCAACACGACCAGGTAATCGATCTTGCGCTTGTCGAGCGCTGCAAACAGGCGGCCCAGCGTGCCGTCCAGTTCGTTCATCTGGATGCACATTTCGACGCCCTCGGTGCCGAGCGCATGGCCGATATAGTCATTGGCCGAAAGGCTGACCGACAGCACGTCGGTCGCCGCGCCCTGGCCCAGCTTCATTTCATCGACCAGCCCGATTGCCAGATCGACCGTCGCTCCATCCATCCGCGGCGATACGCGCAGGACATCGGGCTTGGCGCCCTTGAGCAGGGGAAAGCGATAGGTTCCGACCGAACCATTGCCGATCGTCACGGCATGATCCCGCGGGCCACACCACAGCGGCGCCTTCAGCGCCGGAGCGCCCTTGGCCAGCAGGGCAGTGGCAGCGGCATTGGCGCGCTGCGCCGAAGGAGCCAGTTCGCGCCCCTTGAAGGTCACGAAACCATTGCCCTTCCACCAGTAACCAGCGTCAATCTTGTGCCCGCCCATCATCACCACGGCGCGGTCCTTGGCCGAGACAGCAACGTTGCGCGTGGCAGGGTTAGCGGCCTTCATCAGCTCGCCCAGCGTCGGCACCTTGAGCAGATTGGCCGAAACGACAGGGTTATTCGGCGTGCTGGCCGGGTCGGACAGGTCTTCGGAACAATAGATCTTCTTTTCGGCCCGGCCAATCGAAGGGTTGAACCAGTTGTTGGCGATAATCCCATTGCGCGCCGGGTGGGCGCCGGTCAGGATCGTCGAGTGGCCGGGGCAGGTTTCAGTCGCGGCGTGCGACTGGAAGCCCGAGGGGAAAACCGCGCCGGTCAGCAGGCGGGCAAAACCGCCAACAAAATGCTCCCGATACTGGGCGAACAGATCGGCCGAGAGCTGATCGATCGACACCGCCAGCACCAGCTGGGGCCGCGCCGGTTCGGTGGCGGGCTGCGTGGGGGCCGCCTGCGCCGGCTGACCTTGGGCTAAAGCCGGGGCTGACAGCCCCAGGGCAGCAGTGGCAAGCAGACGAAGAACGGTGCGGCGCATGGGTGAATCCTTGCTTTGGTCGCTGAAATCGGCAAGGCCCTGATGG
>JACCDH010190494.1_pt1 | contig 22699 bp, 23 predicted proteins | sample 7442481 | NCBI WGS metagenome assembly JACCDH01 (sample SAMN15323433, study PRJNA562643) | freshwater metagenome | isolation source: river surface water | place: USA:Blue River Watershed | collected 2017-08-15
CAGGTGATTGCCGTGGTCAAGGCCAAGGGCCTGACCGCCTTCCTCGACATGGCTTACCAGGGCTTTGGCCACGGCATCGCCGAAGACGGCGCCGTGATCGGCAAGTTCGTGGCCGCTGGCCTCAACATCTTTGTGTCCACCTCGTTCTCCAAGAGCTTCAGCCTCTACGGCGAGCGCGTGGGCGCCCTCTCGGTGGTCGCTTCCGACAAGGAAGAAGCCGCCCGCGTGCTGAGCCAGCTCAAGATCGCCATCCGCACCAACTATTCCAACCCACCCATCCACGGCGGTGCGGTGGTGGCCGCGGTGCTGGGCAGCCCCGAATTGCGCGCCCAGTGGGAGCAGGAACTGGCCGAAATGCGCGTGCGCATCAAGGCCATGCGACAAAAACTGGTTGACGGCCTCCAAGCCGCGGGCGTCAAGCAAGACATGTCCTTCATCACCAGCCAAATCGGCATGTTCAGCTACTCGGGCCTGACCAAGGACCAGATGGTGCGCCTGCGCAGCGAATTTGGCGTGTACGGCACCGACACCGGCCGCATGTGCGTGGCCGCGCTCAACAGCAAGAACATCGACTACGTCTGCCAGGCCATCGCCAAAGTCGTCGGCTGAGCCCCCCCAACCGTTCGGCCTGAGCCTGTCGAAGGCTTCCTCCATGCTTCGACAAGCTCAGCACGAACGGGCGCATGAGGCTCAGCAGGCACTGAAAAGGCGCACCCCCGGCCGGAACGCGACACCGTCGTTTTTTCTCCCGGTCAGGCCAGTGACAGTTGATTAGGGTCAACTCTCCAAACTTTCGAACGGTCGTGCGCTACCATTGCTGCAACGCACCATCGACGTCCTGAACCGGGAGGCCCCATGCTTTACCAGCTTTACGAAACACAACGCTCCTTCATGGAGCCGTTTGCCGATCTGGCCCAGGCCGCCGCCAAGCTCTACAGCAACCCCCTGAACCCGGCATCGCAGACGCCTCTGGCCCAGCGTGTCTCGGCCGCCTACGCCCTGATGCACCGCCTGGGCAAGGACTACCTCAAGCCCGAGTTCGGCATCCGCACCGTCAAGGTCGAGGGCAAGGACGTGGCCATCCATGAACGCGTCGAAATCGACAAGCCTTTTTGCGAGCTGCGCCGCTTCAAGCGCTTCTCGGACGATCCGCAAACCCTTCAGAGGCTGAAACAACAACCCCCGGTGCTGATCGTGGCGCCGCTGTCGGGCCACTACGCCACCTTGCTGCGGGACACGGCCCGCACCATGCTGCAAGACCACAAGGTCTACATCACCGACTGGAAGAATGCCCGCCTGGTGCCTCTTTCCGACGGCGAATTCCACCTGCACGACTACGTCAACTATGTGCAGGAATTCATCCGCCACATCCAGGCCATCTATGGCAACTGCCATGTGATGAGCGTCTGCCAGCCCACCGTGCCGGTGCTGGCCGCCGTCTCGCTCATGGCCAGCCGCGGCGAGAAAACCCCGCTGTCCATGACCATGATGGGGGGCCCGATCGACGCCCGCAAATCGCCCACGGCGGTGAACAACCTGGCCATCCACAAGAGCTATGAGTGGTTCGAGAACAACGTGATCTACCGCGTGCCCCCGAACTTCCCGGGCGCAGGACGCCGCGTCTACCCCGGCTTTTTGCAGCACACCGGCTTTGTGGCCATGAACCCGGATCGCCATGCCAGCAGCCATTACGACTACTTCAAAGACCTGATCAAGGGCGACGACGCCAGCGCCGAAGCCCACCGCAAGTTCTATGACGAGTACAACGCCGTGCTCGACATGGACGCCGATTACTACCTGGAGACCATCAAGACGGTGTTCCAGGAATTTCAGCTGGTCAATGGCACCTGGGATGTGCAGGGCGTGGACGGCAAACTCGAACGCGTGCGCCCGCAAGACATCCAAAGCACGGCGCTGCTGACGGTGGAAGGCGAGCTCGACGACATCTCGGGCTCGGGCCAGACCCGCGCCGCGCAGGACCTGTGCAGCGGCATCCCGAAAAAGCACCGCCAGCACCTGGAAGTGGAAGGCGCCGGCCACTACGGCATCTTCAGCGGCCGCCGCTGGCGTGAAGTGGTGTACCCGCAGGTGCGGCAGTTCATCCTGGACCACGCCAAAGCCCCAGTGGCCAAGGCCCCGGTCAAAGCTTCGGCCAAGCCTTCGGCCAAGGCGTCGAGCCGTTCCTCGGCCAAACCGGTGACCCGTGCGGCCGCCCGCAAGCGCTCGGCCCAAACCAGGACATGACGCAAGAGGCGCCCTCTCTGCCCGCGCCTGCCGATCCGCAGGCGCTTTTTTTGGCGCTGCACGCCGCCCTGCCCCAGACCCAGTGCACCCGCTGCGGCTACCCCGACTGCGCCGCCTATGCCCGGGCGATGGCGAGCGGTGAGGCCGCCATCAACCAATGCCCGCCCGGCGGGCAAGAAGGCATCGAGCGGCTGGCCCGCATCACCGGTCGCCCTGCCCTGCCCCTCAGCGCCCAACACGGCAGCGAAGGCCCGCGCCGCGTGGCCCTCATCGACGAGGCCTGGTGCATCGGCTGCACCCTGTGCATCAAAGCCTGCCCGACCGATGCCATCGTCGGCAGCAACAAGCGCATGCACACCGTCATCGAGCCTTGGTGCACCGGCTGCGAGCTGTGCATCCCGGTGTGTCCGGTGGACTGCATCCAGCTCGAGAACGTGACTGGCGAACGCACCGGCTGGGCCGCCTGGTCACAAGCCGAGGCCGACACCGCGCGCCAGCGCTACGAGGCCCGCCAGCGGCGCCTTGTGCACGAGGCGCAAGAACACGACGAACGGCAAGCGGCCAAAGCCGAAGCGAAACTGGCCGACCTGCAAGCCCACACCCGAATCCAGGGAGGCCCGAGGGCCCAGGCCGAAATCGATCGGAAGAAGGCCGTCATCGAGGCCGCGCTGGCCAAGGCCAAAGCGCGTCAAAACCCTCCCTCTCTGTAGGAGCGGTCTCCGACCGCGATCCATGTACTTCTCAAAAGCACTCCCCACCACCGGCGACACCTCGTCCAAAAACAGGTGGCCCCAGTTCAAGACTTCAGCCACCCCGGGATCTTGAAGCGCACGATCATGAGGTAGGCCACCACATAGGTCACCACAAACAGCAGGGTGAAGGCTATCAGCACCCAAGTGTTATTCCAGAAAAAGACCGCTGGGGCCACCGAGAGCAAGGCAAAGGCCATCAGGTAGGGCGTGGTGCGGTTGTTGCGGGCGAGCAAATCGCGTGCATCGTCTTCTTCAAACATGGCCCGAACCAGGCGGCGGTAAATCAACTGGTGCAAATGCAGCGCATCGGCCATGCCGGGGGAATCCCCTCTCGCCCATTTGCGGTAGATGGAAAAAAGCGTCTCCCACACCGGGTAGATGAGCAAGAGCACCGGAAACCAGGGCGACACCTGTGCATGCCGTTGCACCAGCAAAATGCTGATGAGCGCGATCACCACCCCCCAAAGGTAGGCACCGCCGTCTCCGGCAAAGATCAGGCCCCGCGGGTAGTTCCAGAACAAAAAGCCCAAAGTACTCGCGACCAAGCAAAGCGACAAGGCGGCCAAAACACGGTCGCCCACCTGCAAAGAAATGTGCGTCAGTGCCAGGCCGATGAGGACCGCCACCGCCCCAGCCAGTCCGTTGTAGCCATCAATGATGTTGAAGGCATGCGTGAGGCCCATGATGGCCAGCACCGCCAGGGCCATGCCCAGCCACGGCACCGTGACCCACCAAGCATCGAGCCCTGGCAAGCCCAAGCGCGGCACCGAAACACCCAACAGCGCCACCGCCAGCACACCGGCCAAGCCCGTCAACACCAGCCGCCATCGCACGGGCACGCGCTGGGTCGCATCTTCTGCCGCACCCACCAGCACCACACAAGATACCACCAAAAACAGCCCGAGGTAGGTCGCCCAGTCCAACACAACGCCGATGAACAAGCCCAGGCGCGGCACCACGGCGGCAGCCGTCAGGCCCACCAGCCAGCCCACCAACATGCCCAAGCCCCCCAGACGCGGCACAGCACCGGAATGAAAGCGCTGCGGCATGTCGGCTGAGTAATGCTGTGCATGCTTGCGGAACCAACGCCGCACCAGCAGCACAGCGATCAGAGAAGACACAAAGCTGAAAAAGGCAAGCAAAAGCACGGCGGATAGATCTCTTGATCAGGAATGTGGTTTAGGGCGAAGAACATAGGCCCAATAAGCCTTGGAGCACCACAAGCGCAGCATACTGCGAAGGTGCCAGGCCAAATGCCGCATGCTGCGCGCGGTGTTTCGGCGGGCGTCGTGCACCACCGTCAAATCAGCCGCTTGAATGCGCCAGCCAGCCAATTGCAGCCGAAGGCAAATGTCAGTGTCTTCACAGTACATGAAATAGCGCTCGTCAAACCCACGTAGCGCTCCAAAGACTTCGCTGCGCCAAACCATACAGGCCCCATTCACCCAATCGGCAGTGATCACCGATTCGGCCACCCCCGACGCCGCATAACCCAATAGGCGTCGGAACAACCGTATGGCGAGCCCCGACGGCGTCATCAATCGCCGAGCAAAGTCCTGCGGATATCCACGCGTATCAACCTGTGAGGGGCACAGCAAACCCACATCAGCCGGCCAGCCCTGCTGAAGTGAATGCCAAAAAGCGTGTGCATACGCTGGAAAGAAAATGTCCGGATTGAGAATAACGAACCAACTTACTCCACCTATTGCTTGTGCATGATCAAAAGCTTGGTTGTGGTTGACACCAAAGCCAGACGGGATCACATTTTGAATTTTCTGTAGATCGAATGGCCATGTATAAGCATCCAAGGCAGTCTCTAGTTCTGGCTCCCACAAATTAAGGGTCAGCCACACTTTCACCGGATAATCTGATGGCACAGATTGCGCTAGACAGCGCAAAGCTTTTAGCACCAATAAACCATGCCCATGGCTTACCAGCGACAGATGTACTTTCATAATTTTTCAGTTCAAGATATCTTTCCAATCCGCCTAGCCAAATCAAGTCACAATGAAAATCGCACTTAGAAGCGTGAGAGATTTCTTTATCAGACAAAGCTGCGAACCAGAATTTTTTGATTCCGGAAATTGTAATATCGTTTACCTTATGAATTGCCCTAATTTAATTTTAATTGAATTGTCCGCAAGTGTTTGATACCACTTTAGGTACGGCCATATTGAATCGCCCCGGGAATCGAGGAGGCTCCTTACTCTGAGAAAATGGAGCCATGAACAGCAAGAAGTCCAACCGTTTTTCCCCGGAAGTGCGCGAACGCGCCGTTCGGATGGTTCAGGAGCACCGGGGCGATTACCCCTCCTTGTGGGCCTGCATTGAATCGATTGCCCCCAAGATTGGCTGCGTGCCCCAGACGCTCAACGACTGGGTCAAGCAGCATGAGATCGACACGGGTACCCGCGAGGGCCTGAGCACCGAGGAGCGCGCTCACGTGAAGGCACTGGAGCGCGAGGTCAAGGAACTGCGCCGAGCCAACGAGATCCCCAAGCTGGCCAGCGCGTTTTTCGCCCAGGCGGAGCTCGACCGCCGACTCAAGTCCTGATCGATTTCATGGACCGCCACCGCGACACGTTCGGGGTCGAGCCGATCTGCAGGGCCTTGCAGATCGCCCCATCGTGTTACCGCTTGCATGCAGCTCTCCAGCGCAGTCCAGAGCTTCATTGCGCCCGTACCAAGCGTGACCAAGCCTTGATCCCCAGGGTCCAGCGGGTCTGGCATGCCAACTGGCAGGTCTATGGCGCCGACAAGGTCTGGCAACAGATGAACCGTGAAGGCATACGGGTGGCCCGCTGCACGGTCGAGCGCCTCATGAGCAGGCTCGGGCTGGCAGGCGCACGCCGTGGCAAAGGCATCCGTACCACCACGCCAGACACATCGGCGCCATGCCCGCAGGACCGGGTCAACCGGCAATTCAACGCCAGCCGTCCCAATGAGCTGTGGGTATCGGACTTCACCTACGTCCGAACTTGGCAGGGCTGGCTGTTCGTGGCCTTTGTCATCGATGTCTATGCCAGGCGCATCGTCAGTTGGCGGGTGAGTCATTCAATGCGGACCGACTTCGTGCTCGATGCGCTGGAACAGGCGCTGTACGAGCGCCAGCCGCAACTGTCAGACCAACTGGTCCATCACTCCGATAGGGGGTCGCAATACGTTTCCAATCGGTACACCGAACGACTGGCTCGAAGCTGGCATCGAGTCTTCGGTTGGCAGCCGTGGCGACAGCTACGACAACGCCCTGGCCGAGACCATCAACGGGCTGTACAAGGCCGCGTTGATTCACCGCCGGGGCCCTTGGAAATCCAGGGAATCCGTGCAACTGGCCACCCTGCAATGGGTGCACTGGTTCAACAACATCCGACTGCTCGAACCGATCGGGTACATCCCGCCGGCCGAGGCTGAGGCAAACTACTGGCGGCAACTCGCCCAACAGACCGAGACAGCCAGCTCAACTCAAACCAATCAGCCTCCTTGAAACCCGGGGCGATTCAACCCCGGGGCGATTCAGTTTGAAGGCGCAATTTTACAGTCCGGAAATTTCCTGTAGATTCGGGTCGATTCACTGGGCTTCGTAATTATGCTGCTTCCCAGCCTCCGTACCAACATCCTCGCCCTTAGTGCTGTGCAAGCCGGCAACTTCCTCGTGCCATTGCTTGCGTTGCCTTATTTAGCACGCACCTTGGGTGTAGAGGGTTATGGTCAAGTGGTCTGGGTGCAGACGGTCATGTTGTTCGGCGCCATATGGGTGGACTTCGGGTTTGGTTGGAGTGTCACACGTGACATCTCTGCGAACCGCCATAATGCAAAGCATGTGGCCCGCGTGTTTGCCAGCACCTGGGTTGTGCAGTGGGTGCTGGCAGCGGTGTTTGTTGCTGTCACCTTAGTGGCCGTTTTCGCAGGAGCTGTGAAGGAGCCATGGTCTTATGTGGTGGGCTTGGGCATTGTGCTGGGCCAAGTGCTGTTGCCCTTATGGTTGTTTCAGGGGCTAGAAGTATTACGCGCTGTAGCTGCCATTCAACTCATGGGCAAGCTGCTGACCTTACCTTTGGTTTTTTTGTGGGTGCAGGGACCCAACGACCAACTGGGGGCCTTGCTGTTTTTCAGCGCTTCCTCGGTGTTGGTGGGCTTGTTTGCTGTGGGTTTGATCTGGCATCGGGGTCTGGTGCAGTGGGTACGGCCCAGTCTTGCGGGCATGTGGCAGGTGTTTCACCAAGGGACCTTACTGTTTTCTTCCCGTGCTTTGATCAGTCTCTATACCACGCTCATTCCTTTGGCGGTGGGCTTGTGGGCAGGGGCGACCCAGCTGGCGTATTTCAACTTGGCAGACCGCTTAAAATCTGCCGTGCAGGCCTTGCTTGCCCCAGTATCGCAGGCGCTATTTCCTCGTATGAGCTGGCTTTTTCAGAATGACCGCGCTGCAGCCCATGTGCTGGTGCGTAAGACCGCGTTGGGCGTGAGCGCCTTGGCGGGTGTGGCGGGTTTAGTGCTCTGGGCGGCGGCAGAGCCACTCATGGTATTGCTGGGCGGCGCCGACTTCGCCAAAGGCGCTTCAGTTCTGTGCTGGCTGGCGTTCGTGCCGTGGGTGGTGGCCTTGTCCAACCTCATGGGGGTACAGATCATGTTGCCCCTGGGCATGAACCGCCCCTTCACTCTGATTTTGGGACTGGCCTCGGTGTTGTGCCTGCCGGCTCTGTTTCCAATGGTGAGCTATGGCGGTGCAACTGGCGCAGCGCAACTAGTGCTACTGGTTGAATGTGTGGTCACAGGAACCATGGCTTTGTATTTGCGACGTGCATGGCGCCGGTTGGGCAGCAGATGATGCCGACGTCCTCCCATTTGCAGTAGCACAATGCTTTGGAGTCCGAGGTCAATTTAACTGATTCCTGGGTGAGTGTTTTGGCATAGGCCACCGGGGCCAGGCCGCTCAAGGATTTCTTGGGCTTCTCCTCGTTGTATTTCCGTCGCCACGCTTCAACGATCACGCGCGCGTGCTGCAAGCTGGTGAACCAGCGTGAGGGTAGGATCGATTAAAATCGGCAAGCAGCAGCAACCGATGGAGCAAGCTAATGGAACAGGTTTGGGGTAAGGTGCTAGTTTTTTAAGCTATCCAGTACGGCTTGTGGTACGCATAGTTGCTTGGCGGATTGCACATACAACTGCGCAGCAGGTTTACGCTGTTTTAAGGCCCGACCTTGAAAACCTTTCGGTACAGATCGCCCGGATTCCGGATGCATCCCCTGTGCCGAGTAGAGCGCCCCAACATTCGGGCTTTGATATTTCTTTCGAGGACTGGTGCATGAGGACCGGGTTGATCAGCGGCGTTCCGGTACGATCACTCGCGCTGGCTTCATCATGGGCGATGGACACCAAGTACGGGCGCCACATCAAGAATGCCATGGATGCGGCGGAGTTAGAGTTCGCCGGAGACCTTCTGCGCGAAATCAAAGTGACTGGCGTCGCCGGCGCGATCTGCGAATTCGGCGTCTTTGAGGGACGTTGGTTGAAGATTCTTAGCGATCACTGCGAGCACATCGGACTCCAGCGTCCGATCTTCGGCTTTGATAGCTTCGAGGGTCTGCCGGCGCCTAAGGTTGGCTTCGACATCGGCGGCTTCGAAGAAGGTGAATATTCCGCCGATTTCGATTCCGTCTACCGCCGCCTCGATTGCGCAAATCGCGATATAACTTTAGTGAAGGGATGGTTCTCGGAGACATTGGCTGTGTCGCCAGCGGTAGATATCGAGCAGATCTCGTTTGCGCGTATTGATTGCGACCTTTACGAGCCGACCTTGGAGTGCCTTGATTACCTCCAGTCGCGTCTGAGCGATGGTGCAATCCTAGTTTTCGATGACTGGTCGTGGTGGTTTGGACATGGCGAACCGCGGGCGTTCTTTGAATGGGCAGAGGGATCGGGCCTGAAATTCGAATTCCTGGCCTACAACTCTTGGATTCATCTCTATCTGCGCGTGCGAAGGACAGCCTGAATCCGGAGCGCGACAGCATTCCTGTTCGCTCTCTGTTCTCTGAGTGAATTGACAGCCCTGGTCGGAGTGCACCAGCACCGTGTCCTTCGGCTGCCTGCGCCACAGCGCCATCCGCAACGCATTGAGCACCAGATCGGTGTCGATGCGGCTGCCCATGGACCAGCCAATGACTTGCCGTGAGAAGGTCAAGCACCACCGCCATGTATTGACCCAGTGAATTCCTGCTCAGGTGTTATTGTTGAAAGGAAACACCTGTGAGCACCCAGATGGACTGACCCCCAGCCGGGCAGAAACCTCAGCCACCGGGTGACCCCGCTCAACGATCTGGCGGACCGCTTCGATCTTGAATTCTTCTGGAAATCGCTTTTGATTCATGGCACCTCCTATTAGGCCTCAGGTTGGAGGCTCGAAGGTGTCTACAGATTCCGTGTCGATCAGATCACCGTTAACGTTAACGCAGCAGCCGGATCAGAGGTCCCAGGGCCTTACGGGCGATGAACTCGCCGCGGCTGCCGTAGCACATCTCGTCCAGCGATGCCATCAGCAAGCGACGCATCGCACTTAAGCGCTCCCGAAGTGATGTGCTCTCCAAATAGAGTTGGGTATATAGGCTGAGCAGCAGATTGCGAAGAACTAACTCACGGGTGTAGTTGCCATCACGTTCAAGTGCTATCGTCACCAGCGCCGCTTCGATGCGTTTGGCACGTTCTAGATCACCGATCCGGGATGCCGCCCCGATAGACTCCTGGAAAGTCTGCCGATGGGTAAGATAGGCATGCGCCACGGCATCAACGGCCTGCGCTTGAAGCAAACAGTGGAGTAGGAACAGCGCCGGCGCGTGTTCCTCCAAGTCAGCAGGCCAAGCCAGCCCAGCATTCTGCATGAAAGCTCGGCGAAACAGGCAACGGCCAAGCATAGGTCTCAGATCAACGGCACGCAAGGCCCCTTCAGTACGCCCGGTTGTATGTGCGGAACGCAGGTCCCAGCCAAGGGACGCGAAACCGTAGCGCGCCTCGACGGCACCGTCAGCGTAGCAAATCTCGCTGTATGAACCGACCAACACATCGGCTCGACCGGGAGCTGCCTTATTGAAGAAACGCGCGTACATATGCGGATCGCACTCATCGCCACAGGAGATAACGCCAACGTACAGGCCACGCGCCTGCACAAGTGCCGCCGCAACCGCCTCTTGGCTGGTCGCGCCGACGACGACTCGGACCGTCGCACGTCCTTCGGCCCAGGCCTCGCAGGCGGACAGCAAGCAGGAGCCTGCGGAGACGGCAACGAGCACCTCGGCGGTGATGTCCTGCTGCCGCAGCAGCGATTCGACTGTCACGTCGAATGGTTCAGCCTGGCCATCCACGTCACAGATAACTACGCTGACGTCTGGACCGACATGACGACGCCCTACGACATGCCGGCCGCTGGTGCGATTGATTAGGTGGAATGCAGCGGATCTACCGATACAGACGCGATAAATGTCGGCATCATCGCAGTCATGCGCGCGGTAAAAACCGACTACCGCCACGACGTCCCAGCGCTGCAGAGCCGCCCGAATTAGGGTCGTTCGCGCACGGCGCTCATCGACCAGCAGCAACCCCACGAGCTCCAGTGCTGGCAATGCATCCTCAAACTGGTCGCAGATACTGACGCGGTCCAGGCCGAGGCGTCGGACCAGCCGGGTGGCCTCGTCACGCAGGATCGGGTCTGGCTCGACACAAATCACGCGCCGTTGCGAATTCCATGTTGCCAATCGCAGCACGTAAGCACCGGTGCCCCAGCCCAGCGCTACGACGAGGCCGTCCGCGGGAGCTGTGTAGAAGTCTAGCCCGACGTCGCCGTTGCGGATGGTAGCAAGATCGTAGGGCAGCCCCTCGCCCATGCCGATACGATGCAGCTCCGACTGCGCAGATTCCCAGAGGATAGTCGACCGCTCAAACATGGGCGGCCTTCCGAATCAACGCCCAACCGCGCTTAGTGAACACAACGCGCCAGTACTGCTTGAATACGGGAAGTATTGGCCCCGGGCTGAATATCAAGCGCAGCGCTAAGCCAATGAGCGATCTAGATCTTCCGCTCCAGTACACGAGGAAGGCTGCGTTCTGTCGTGCTAGCGCCGCCACGGCCACCTTGATGCGGATATTTTCGGCTGCGTCCGAGTGCATTGGCCGCGCCAGTGCCTCTGTCATCCAGGCCTCGGGGACCTGGGCCATTAGCAGGCTCGCGCTGCGGTAGTAGCCGAGGCGATCAGCGTACGGCAGATTGGAACCATATCCGAACATGGATCGAGCACAAGCATAGATCAAAGCAGCACCGACCGCGCTACTGGGCCGGTAATGATTGGCTTCGCTTAACACGCTGGCAACCGCCTCCTTCAGATCGCCTATCCATTTCGAGGGATCACTGGTTAGCTTGCCGGCACGGCCCGTGCGATAAAAGAAGCAGCGCCTTGACAGCAGTCCGATGCACTCAGCCTCAAACAGCGAGCGGCAATGCGGAACAAGATCCTCGGCACGGCGCCGCGCCGAATAGCGGATGTCGCGCTCAAGCATAAAATTGCGCCGCATTATTCGGATGCTGGCGTTTGGTTCAAGTTTGAATAACCGCGGCTCCTGAAGCACGGTCGTGGTTAGACTCTCGCGCCCGCCAAGGATGTCCGTCATTACCCAGTCATCGTAAAAGTGTTGCGTTGACTGCGAGAAGTCGTCGAACACCATCGCCCGCGCGAATACCAGATCGCAATGATGGGCCCTAGCATAGGTGACCATCGCAGCATAGGAAGCCGGCATATAGAAGTCGTCACTATCGAGGAAGGCGATGAATTCGCCGGAGGCGAGGTCGAGGCCGACATTGCGGGCATCGCCGAGACCGGAAACGTTCTGTTTAACCACTGTCAGCGGAATCCAGGGGTGCCGGCGGCAGAAGTCACGAACCACCTCCAGGCTGTCGTCGACTGATCGAAAGTCAACGACGATCAATTCCATGCGGAGATCACCCTGGCTGCTCAGAGAGTTTAGACACGCCGGTAAATAAGCAGCGGTGTTGCTGGTCGGCACGACCACAGTCAAGTCAAGTTTCGCCCTGTATTCAACAGCTGGCTGCTCGATGATTTCGAAATCGTTCATGGAGATGGACGTTGCAGGTAACCGGGAACTCGCGCCGCAAAGCGCAGACAAGCACGGGCAACGCGTCGCAGGTCACGTGCCAGGGGAAGGTTGGCGAGGACACCGACGAGGTATAGCGGGTGTCCGGTACGCAAAAATTCGGTAGTCATGAAGCCGGCGATATCGCAGAACTGCATAAACTGACTGTGACGGCCACTTAGCTGACCAGCGTGTCGACGGTAATAGCATCGCACGTCGTCGAGATTACCGAATTCCAGAGTCGGATCACGGGCGATACGCAGAAACATTGCATGATCCTCTGAAGCATACCCGTAGCGGTACCCGCCCCACTCGAGCAATTGCTGGCGCCGCATCATTAGGGATGAATGCACCAAGACCTGGCGGTACTTTAGCGCTCGCCGGATAGCGGCGTCGGTGCCGTAGAAGCGGAAACGGTGAAAGGAAATCGGGCTACCGGCATCGTCGATCAGAACCGTTCTCGTTCCAAGCACCGCAAGCTGCGGCCGCCGACGCATCTCCTCGACCTGGCGGGCGAGTCTCTGCGCGTCACACAGGTCATCCCCATCCCAACGGGCGATGAACTCCCCAGCCGCAGCCGCAATTCCAAGGTTGAGGGCAAACGCAAAGCCACGCATCGACGTCGCTACGACACGCCATGCGAAGTCTAGAGCATGCACCTCCAGCGCCGCCTGCACCTGCTGAAGTGCCGCTTCGTCGCAAACAACGACGAGCTCGAAGTCGCGTAGGGTCTGCGCCGCGATCGACGCCAGACTTGCGTCGAGGAAGCCGTCGACGCGCGCAAGCGGCATCACAATAGACACGGCGGGTGTGAATTGGGTCGCTACGGCGGCCGTTTCAGCCCATGCATCACCAGCATCCGCACTCATTGCGATCACAACTTGGCGGAGTCGCCGGACTTGGAGGCCGCCGCAGCGTGGCCATGCCCGCGCACGGGCGACTTGGCAACTTGATTCCAAAACACTGCGACGAGACAATATGCCAAAAATCGCATGCTCTGGCACATCGAAAGCAGCCTAAACTTCACCAGGTCAGAGAGCTGGCTACGATAGCGGATCATCTTGCTACTTAAAAGTGGGCCGCCATCGATGGAAGCACCGCCCAGGGTGTAGTGTTTGAAATTCTTCAGTTTGTGACGACGGAAAAACAAGTAGCGCTCAGTCCCTGGGGATAGGCCCTGGTAAGCAACCCCGCCACGCACAGGACGGATGTGCCGCATCGGCGTTGCATCGAGTATGGCAACGCCAGTGTGATATTTCCATTCCTCGCGGCTCCAGTAAACGTCTAAGCCGAAGGCCGAGACGGTCTCGTCGAACAATGGCAGATAATCCTGCAATGCTGCAGTTGTCATTATTGGGCACATTACCTCGACAAAATTGGTCCTACGCCAGCGAAAAGACGCGTTGCGCAGCACAACTTCGTGAGACCAAAAAGAGTCCTCCGACAACGCAGGTTGGCCGATGCGCAGACCAGTCTCGGCGAACAAGGCGAAAATGTCTGAGACATTGCAGCCAACCGGGACAAGGTCGTCATCAAGCATCATTATTGCCTCGTAGCCTAACAAGTCGGGCATAGTTCCGATCACACGCTTGATAATCGCGAACTTGCGCATATTCCGGTCATGCTCGAAAACCACCCAATCTGCGTTGGTTATCGCCGGATAGGCAGTAATAGCCTCTATGTCCTTTTTTGCGAAGTAGATCTCCATCAGGTCCCAGGCATCACCCTCACGCGGGATTTGCACTGCTCCCGGACCTTTGTTGATGATCAACAAATAACGCGCCCTGCGGGCGCCGCAGCGAAATAACACGGTGCTGCCACTCAGGTCGGGCGACGGCACCTCGGGGCCAGACTCAAACCTCTGCATTGAGTTTCTCCGCTAGTTTCAGTGTGCTCTCGACTACGCCATCCGAATTGAGGTACTCAAATTGTGCAAAACGGCCGGCGCACTCGATACCCTGATCTCGCAGGTAGCCAAGGACACAATCGACGTTCCTTCGGTGGTCAAGGTCATAGATCACATAAGCATATCGTTCAGTGCGAGTCTCGACAGACACCACGTCCTCGGCCCGGATGAAGCCAAGCTTTACAAGATCATCAACAACACGCTTCTGAATTGCAGCCTGATCTAGAGTGCTTAAATAACTATCAGGCCTGAACGTCACCTCAGCCATCAGAGTTGAAGCATCTCCCTCACGACAGTACGATTCGCCAAGAAAGTTTAGTTTAGATAACCTATGGAATAAAATTTCCTGATCTGGAATATAAAGAGCAAAATGATTGCCTATGTTATCTCGCTTAACATGCAGAGTGACAATATGAATAGAGTTATATAACAAACGATCAAGTGTAGATCTTATATAATCCGGCGCAGGCAAAATCTTAAATAATTCATGCAATGGAAGACAGTTAACCAAACGTACGCCCCGCACTTCACCTTGCTCAGTATTCACAACCCAATCATCAGCATCTCTTTTGATCGATTGAATATTGACTCCTGTTCGCACCTCTCCGCTTTTCCTTGCCCTTTCTGCGTAGGCATCCACCAGGGTTTGAAACCCACCCCTTTTGGGATAATGAAAATGAAGTTGATGAGTATATCCCTCAGTCTCAATTCCATTGGCCGATGCAATAACGTCTTCTTTAGGAGGCTTGGGAATCCGCTCAACCATCTGAACATCCAAGCAAGAAGGATCGAATTTCCAAATTTTCTGGTTATATGGCTGCAAATAGCTGTGCGTTATCCCTTCGCCGAATGTCTTGAGAAAGAACTGCAGCATATTACCCGCATCGTATTTTTCGTACGGATTTTTCAGAAATTCCCGCAGACATAAATCACGATCCTCAACGGGAAGCTTACCCAGGTCGTTTTCAAAAGGATATTTTACGTAACGGCCTTTATATAGAATTTGGTTCGAACGTCGAATTTGATTGGTCTCAATCAACGTTGTGTGCAGATTCAAAACCTCTTTATTCTTCGAAAAAATAATGTGTGGACCGATGTCGTAATCTACTCCGTCTAATTTGTAGCTCCGTGACAATCCACCGGGCGCATCCTGTTTTTCGAGAACAGTAGTACGACATTTCAAAAACGATGCCAGGGAAAGTCCTGCGATGCCACCACCAAGAATTATTGTGTGTTTCATTACGCTTTCACTTCAAATTAAATTAAAATTTTCTCGAATTATATACATATATTCGGCAAACTAATAATGAGAAATTTTCTCGACTTATTAGTGATAAAAAATTATTCGACTACCGAGCGGCTCAAATGCTATCGGTATGTGACGCAACTCAGGCAATGCGGCTTTAATCGCCTCATGGCTATCGGCAGGAGCATAGAACATTAAAAAACCACCAGCCCCCGCTCCTAATATCTTTCCGCCTATTGCACCTGCTTTTCGTCCTGCATCGTACCAAGCATCAATAGTTGGCGTACTAATACCACTAGTGACACTTTTTTTCAAAACCCAGTTTTCGTGCAATACGCTGCCTACAGCCTCAGGATTATTTCTGTGCAATTCATCGCGTAGGTCATAAGCAAGCCTGACCATGCTCGCCAAGGTTTGGTACTTCTCTTGACTGCATGAAACTGCGGCAGATTGCTCTTTCAATAACGCTGAAGCACTACGGGTAATTCCCGTGTAGAAAATCAACGTATTTCTTTGTAGCTCTTCCAAAGTTTGACGTTTACAGATTACTGGCTCAACAATTACGCTTTCATCAGGCAAAAACTCGATTAGATTGAAACCACCGTACGCTGCTGCATATTGATCCTGCTTACCAATCGGCTCATTGCACAAATCAATTTCAATTGTACAAGCATCAGCACCCAGTCGCTCAGCCGAAACATAGCGCCCGGCAAAAGCATTGAGAGCATGTAGTAAGCCAACGGTAAATGTACTTGACGAGCCTAAACCAGTACCTTTCGAAGGAATATCAGCTATAGTAGTTATTTCGATTCCACCACCAATTTCAAGATATTCCAGACAGGCACGAACAAGACGATGTTCAACCTCGCTTACTGAAGAGACTTCTTCATTTTTCGAATATGCAACTCGAACTCCATCATCAAATTTTTTATTAATGTTGACATATACATATTTATCGATTGCAGTGCTTAGAACAGCACCGCGCTGACGTCGATAAAAAGCTGGCATATCGCTACCTCCACCGACTAGGCTCATACGCAGGGGAGTCCTACTGATAATCATTAATTTCTCTCGACTAGATTTAACTGCACCATATTAAAGTGCATAGCGCCAGCACTTGTAGCTTCAATCAACGGCCATTCGTCTTGCATCCTTTGTGCATACAGTTGCTCGGCTAGCTTGCCTTCACCACGCAGTTTGTATTCATGCAAGATCCTAGCGCGGCGTTGTTGTTCATCGCACTTAACAGCGATACGAGTAGCGTTTGGTGCACCATCAGCTAAAGCAAGAGCTACCACTCCTTCGATGATCACGTAGTCACCAAGCTCGATCCGTAATGACTGTACTGCCGGTATCTGCTGCCGACGTTGTTTAACATAGACTGGTAACAATTCTTCAATAACAGTATCGCGTTTCGCTAACCTTGCGATCAGTGCATGCAACGCATCCATATCGTGTCGCCCTGAGACCCCAGGCCCTCGACTTTCATCACTAAGCAACCAGCGGTCGGTACTTAGTATATGACAATTGCGCCCCGCCATCTGCAGCACCTCACGCAAAGCTGATGCAAATGTGCTCTTTCCGCTACGAGAATGCCCCCCGACAAATATCAGACTCTCAGCCAGGATAACTTCTGCCAACGGCGCCACCGCCTTTAACAGTCGTGGATGACCATCCAATATGAAATCCACGGCATCGCTGAGGGTAGCTGATACATAGTCGGGAGATGCAAAATGCCGATGATCCAATCCAGCGTAGCCAGTTTCCACTAATATCGACCTTAATCCAGCTCGATTTGCGGTCAAGATATCGCCGCTGGCGTCACCGATTAGCCATGATTGTTTACGATCAATGTTAAGCGCAGAAACAGCAGAGTCAATCATGCCAGTTCCCGGCTTACGACAGTCACATATAATTTTTAAAGCAGAAATTTCACCTGGAAAACCGTAGTCAGGATGGTGAGGACAATAATCAATTCTGTCAATATACGCACCCGCTTGACCCAGCAAAGTTACCATTTTGTTATGGATACAATTCAATTCGCTTTCGGAGCAATTACCACGGGCAATTACTGGTTGATTAGTTATTACACAAACTCGAAATTCCGACTCATTCAAACGTCTTATAGCTTGTGCAGTACCAGGCAGAAGTTCAAACTGTTCTTGATGACAAAGGTGATCAACCTCACGGTTAATGGTGCCGTCGCGATCGAGAAATACAGCCATCTGTGGATGACCAAGACTAGCTCGTGTAATGCGCCCACTGATAAAGTCAGAACTAACCTTGTCAATGCGTTCGGGGGTTCCGACATCCTTAATATATTCAGGGCTACTATAACCGCGCAAACGTAGTCCGCTTTGAAGCATAGCGGGAAAAAGATCCTTTCCGAAGTCAAGCATGACATCAACATTGCGCCAAGGCCGTAGCGCATCTCGTCGCACGCAATATAAAGCTGCATTAACTAGGTTGGGCAACCAAGCACCTTCGGGATGAGGATACGGATGAAATTCACGGATATATCCGTCCGCATCTAGTTCAACCAAATCCGAATCTTGTGGATGATCATTGGGATGTAAGAATAAGGTAGCGGCGGCATTTGGCGTGGCCTTGTGCCACGCCTCAAAGCGACCAAGGTCGACTTGCAACATTGTGTCACCATACATTATGAGAAATTCAGCCTCGAGTCGGTCTAAGATAGCTAGCACCGCACCTGCTGTCCCTCGCGGCTCTCCATCGTCTATGCACTGGACATCAAGCCCCCAATTGGCCCGATCCATACAAAATTTTTCTATAACTTCTGCGCGATGATTTACCAACACAAGTATCTGTTCAAATCCATGCTGCTTAAGCAATAGAACTTGCCGCTCTAGTAAAGGCATGCCACAAATGTCTATCAAAGGCTTGGGCAACTCACCAAGACGGTCAGCCAAACGCGTTCCCTTCCCACCTGCCAGAACGATGGCCTGTTTCATCTGACGCTCCGTTCTTGGGCAAGAATCTGACGCAAAGCTAAACGCACCGCTTGCGCAGAGCTCAATCTACTGCGGAACCCCAAACGCTTAAGTTTATCCACCGAATACACAAACCGTGGCACATCTCCAACCCACCCTTTGTTACCTTGTCCAAAAGAAATTTGAGCGCCAGGAGAGACTTCTCGCACCGTTTCTTCAGCGATAAAACGTACTGTTACGCCATCATCCCCAGAACCAACGTTATAGACAGCAGTTTTCTCGGTGGCATTATCGCGAATAAACAACATCGCCGCTATTAGCTCCTCAACATGGAGGTAGCTTTTTTGCTGTGTTCCATCACCCAATACAGCCAGATTGTCAGGTGTGACAGCCAACTTGCGCACAAAGTCTAACATGACGCCATGTGTTGCGGGGACACCAATGACATTTGGAAAACGGAAAATATACGCGTTAGTCAAGTAGCTCTCAGACGCAGCACTGATTGCGGCCTCTGAAGCCAACTTCATTGCACCGTAGTTGGATATCGGAAGCAACGGGCCGATATCCTCGGTCAAACGTCGATCACCAAGATCCCCATAAACTGCAGAACTCGAGGCGAAGGCAATCACCGGCACTTTAAATTCTTTCATCAACTCCAGTGTATTAAACGTAGTCATGAATGTGTCGCGCAGGTCAATTGCTGCATCTTCTATACCCGCAGGAATATCAGAGTTAGCTGCCATATGCCAAATTTCGACGATGGGGTCTTGCTTATGAAATGCGGCGAAAACCTCACGATACGCCTGCATGTCAGACATATCTACTTCTGCGAACCCAAAGCAAGGATCATTTACAACCTTCACTAAGTTGGTAAAGCTTCCCCGGCAAAAATTATCTACACCAAAAACCACACCTCCGCGCGAAATCAATTCTTGCGCCAAGTTACTGCCAATAAATCCTGCTGCACCAGTTATCAAAATACTCATGTTTATCCTTCGCGATCTCGATAAGTAGCCTTAATGATTCGATGGGCCGACTAAATGCCACGGTTGTGACATTCATAAGCATTAACAACAGCATCAACATCACCAAACATTACCATTCGCCCCGACTCCATCCATAGAGCTTTATTGCAGATTCTTCGAATTGTCTCATTCGAATGAATTGCGAGGACAACAATATCTACGCGATCGTGAAGGTCTTGCAAACGACGATTTGCTTTCTCTTGAAAGCTAGCATCCCCTACTCCAAGAACTTCATCGAGCAGTAAGACGTTAGCTTCTACAGCTGTAGATATTCCAAATGCTAGACGAACACGCATACCATTTGAATAGGTACGCAGAGGCAAGTCAAGGTAGCTACCAAGTTCCGTAAAATTAGCGATTTCTTCCGTTTTTGATCTAATCTCAGCATCAGTCATACCGAGCAATAATCCTCGCAATCGAATGTTCTCGCGCCCGGTTGAGAGATCATCCATGCCTAGAGAAATATCCAGCAATGGCACAGTTCTTCCGACAATATTAACCGTTCCAGAAGTCGGCGGATAGATGCCTGCCATTATACGAAGTAAAGTACTTTTCCCAGCACCGTTGTTTCCAATTAAACCGAGGCGATCACCTTTAACCAACTTCAAGTTAAGGTCATCAATAGCTTTAACCAGCACAACTCCCGTCTGATCCTCAGATATACGATTGCCCCATTTGAAGGTCATTAGACGCTTCTTCAGAGACTGTGAAGAAACTTCAAATACAGGCAGATCCAAACAAACGTTAATAAGTGTGATAGATGAGGGCATGGATTATATGAAAATATTATACCCAATAGGGAATACGCTTATGATAGCGACCAGTCACTGTCAACAAAAAGATCCACCCGACAATAACCATGCCAATATTAATCAACCAAGTTGTTGGCGACGGAATCTCGCCTAGCAATGGCTGCCGAACAACGTCAACAAGATATGAAAATGGATTGAACACCACAATCCAATGTTGACTATCGCTAAGCATCCTGCCATTAAACAAAATCGGCGTGATATAAAAAAGCAACTGCATCAATGCACTGACTATTTGAGGAAAATCTCGAAATCTTGCGGAGATCAAACTACTTAGGCCCGCCATCCACAAGGCATTAAGTAAAAGAAGCACAAACCCTGGAATAAATAAAATCAATGCCAGCCAGGATTTCACACCAAAAATTGCCAAAACAATTAGCACTATTACAAAGTTGTGCGCAAAAATTATTGCATTGCGCCATCCGACCTGTAACACACAAAGTAGCTTAGGAATACGCACATATCGGATGTATTTACCATTAACTATATAGGCTTGACTACCTTCATTTACAATAGAAGAAAGCAAACCCCATACAACCAATCCAAAAGCAACCGTAGGGAGGTAATCATCGAGTTTTTGACCAAATAAGGCACCATAGACTACCCCCAATGTGCAGACCATAACTCCCATGCTAATGGTTAACCAGAACGGCCCCATTTTCGACCGTGCGTAGCGCTGTCGAATTTCGAGCCAACCGAGTAACGTCCAAAGCCGCCAAGCTCTTAGACTCTCTAACAAATCTCCATAAGCACATACAGCATTCACAATTACACCAAAATAGTCAATACTAATTCCGGATATCAGCAACACAAAGTGTTTTCATCACCATATGCCCAAACATGAGGTGCACATCCTCGCACAATTGCATATCAAAGGAGGGAACCCAAACATTATGGTCACACATAGACTTCATTTTCCCGCCATCATAACCAACAACACCCAATATTCGGCCACCAGCACGACGAGCAGCCTCAATTGCTTTTAAAATATTCGGCGAGTTTCCGCTACCACTGATTGCAATCAGTAGGTCACCCTCATCCATAATTGCCTCTATTTGACCTGAAAATACATCCGAATATGATAAATCATTACCATATGCTGTAATCAATCCAATATTATCACAGAGCGAAATTCCGCGAAATTTTCTTCCTGTGGCCAAGTTCACCATCTTGTTCCAGTCAGTAATGTAGTGAGAGGCAGTTGAGGCACTACCGCCGTTTCCACACGTCAAGATCTTCTTTCCACTTTCAAAAGCATCCCTGACAATATTGATACCCTCCTGAAATGCGTCTATATCGATGTGTGTACGCAGAAGAGCGTGCGCTGCAAAATAATTAGCAACGGTAAAAGGTGATGTCATAGGAATCTCTCTTCGATTGAAAATATTTGAAAAATTCAAGTGCTTAATCAAAGTCAGAAGCTTGGCAAGCAAATTTCATCAAGTTAAAAAAGCAAACGACCTGGATTGATGTACAATTTCCTGTTGCGATTTTTTTACATCGAGTAAACAACTTCCGCAAAGCTACCACTTTATGATTTACAAACAAAAAGCAAGCATTTCAAATGCAAGGTACAGTGAAAATAACCCAGAAAAAGCTTAGTAGAAAACATCCAGACACCTATTATTCTGATTATCATAATGGTATTATGACCGATTACCCCAAGACTCTTCGATGATATTTCAACTGTTTCATGCACATGACCTGACTCCAAGTGCTTCATCACATAGCAAGACATAAGCCGCGGGTAACCACGCCCGCGATGCTACGCTAGGACGATTTATTGAGGCAAAATTTTAGCATTCATTATTATAGGCTCAGCCAGCGGCCAGCTTCTCAAAAGCACCCACCACCTCCGGCGGCGCCTGCACCAGTTCGATCAGCACGCCCTCGCCGCCGATGGGGAACTCTTCGTTCCCCTTGGGGTGCAGAAAGCAGATGTCAAAACCGGCAGCGCCCTTGCGGATGCCGCCTGGGGCAAAGCGCACGCCTTGGGCGCTGAGCCACTCCACCGCCTCGGGCAATTTGTCGATCCACAGGCCCACGTGGTTGAGCGGCGTGGTGTGCACGGCCGGCTTTTTCTCGGGGTCCAGCGGCTGCATCAGGTCCACCTCGACCTTGAAGGGGCCGGTGCCCATGGCGCAGATGTCTTCGTCGACGTTCTCGCGTTCGCTCTTGAAGGTGCCGGTGACCTCCAGGCCGAACATGTCGACCCAGAGTTTCTGCAGCCGGGTCTTGTCGGGTCCGCCAATGGCGATCTGCTGGACGCCCAGCACTTTGAACGGCCTGTCCTGAGCCTGTCGAAGGGGCCTGGTCATCATTCGAACTCCACGATCATCTGGTCCACCGACAGGGACTCACCCTTGCTGGCCACGACCTTCTTGACCACGCCGTCCTGCGCCGCAAAGAGGATGTTTTCCATCTTCATGGCTTCGATCACGGCCACGCGTTCACCGGCCTGGACCTTCTGCCCCGGCTGCACCGCCACATCCACCAGCAGGCCCGGCATGGGCGAGAGCACAAAGCGGCTCATGTCGGGCGGCGCCTTGTAGGGCATGAGCTGGTGCAGCTCGGCCATGCGGGGCGACATGACCAGCGCCTCGATGCGGGTGCCGTTATGTTGCACCTGCA
>JACCDH010203486.1_pt1 | contig 22686 bp, 14 predicted proteins | sample 7442481 | NCBI WGS metagenome assembly JACCDH01 (sample SAMN15323433, study PRJNA562643) | freshwater metagenome | isolation source: river surface water | place: USA:Blue River Watershed | collected 2017-08-15
AAAGCTGCGGGCCTCATGGTCATCCCCATTACAGGCAGGCCTGTGGGTTGGAGCATTCCCTTTGCATCCACCTGGCCCGTCAATGCCATGGTGGCCGAGAACGGCGCCGTGGCCTTGCTTCACAACCCACAAACAAACCAAGTCAACAAAATCTACCAACAAGACTTGGCCACCCGCACTCGCAACTTCCAAGAAATGCAACGCATCGCAGATCGCGTGCTTCAAGAAATTCCAGGCACGGTGATGGCTCAGGATTCACCTGGCCGCGAAACCGACATTGCGTTTGACCACAGCGAATTTCATCACTTGCCACCAGAACAAATTCAGCAAGTTTTAAAACGCCTGAATGAAGAAGGCATGACGGCCACCGTTAGCAGCATCCACATCAACGCTTGGTTTGGCGACCACAACAAATGGCATGGCGCGCAGTGGATTCTGAAAGAACTGACCGGCAGAGATTTAAATTTAGAACTTGATCAATGGGTATATGTGGGCGATTCAACCAATGATCAAGTGATGTTTGAGCATTTCACGCACAGCGTGGGCGTGAGCAACATCAGGCGCTTCGAGCAAGAGCTCAGTTACTTTCCAAAGTACATTGCGCAACAAGCCCGCGGTGCGGGTTTTGCTGAAGTTAGCCAACTTCTACTTGGCAACGCTGATTAGGCTGGCATTGATTTCGTCGACAGACGACAAAGCATCGTCCCCCGCCAAAGAAGCCAACTTCACCTTTGACATCAAATACACAAATCGGGCTTGCGCCAAATCGCGCAATGCCAAGGTGTACTGTTGCTGCGCATTGAGCACATCCAATTGTGTTCTTGAACCGGCTTTAAATGACATTTGAGTCGACTGCATCATCAACTCAGCAGATCGCACCGCTTGCTCAAGTGCACGAACACGCATGACACCCTCACTGACACCGCGATACTCCTTGTGAACACGAACACCTAAATCTCGACGCAGTGCTTCTAAAGACTCTTCTGCACGAGTTTGTTCGGCTACCGCCTGACGGGTCGTGGAATTCACATAACCACCCGAGTAAAGTGGAATGTTCAGTTGCACGCCAATGGTTTTGTTTTCGTAACGGGAATTGACACGTGTGATGTTTTCACTGCCACTGTTGGTCCACTGGGCCACTGCATCCAAGGTAGGCAAATGTCCGGCTTGGGCTTTGCTCACTTCACGTCTTGCGGCTTCAAGCCTGGCTTGGAGCGCTCTCATTTCTGGGCTAGCTTGTTCGGCTTTGCGTGTCCACTCATCCAGATTGGAGGGGTTGGGTAAGCTTAATTTAAGTGCCATCACATTCAATCTGGCAATCTGATCAATGGGTTGATTGATCAACAATTGCAATTGGCGACGCATGAGGTCTTGATTTTGACGAGCTTCCAATTCTTGGGCTGTTGCCATGTCCAGGCGAGATTTGGCATCATCCACATCGGTTCGGGTACCCGAACCAGCCAAAATAGCTTTTTGAGAAGCGTCGAGCAATGCTGTGTAGGTTTTCTTTTGCGCCAGCACCAACTCCAATTGTTCATCCGCCATCAAAGTCTCAAAGTATGCGCCCGCCACACGAACCACCAAATTTTGCAAATCTCGGTCTAAGTTGGCTTCAACTTCTTCCACCAGTGATTTAGCTTGTTGAAATTGCAACCAACGCTGCATGTTGACGATAGGTTGTCGCAACTGCAAAGTGCGATTGTCGCTAAAGTACTGATCGTTGGTGGCAACAGGGGTGCCTAAAATATTTGGCGATGTGCTTTCGAGGTTGTTGTGTGTACGACCTGCACTGACAGACACTTGCGGCAACAGTCCTGCTCTGGCCTGAGGCAAACGCTCGCGGCCAGAATCGGCCGTAGCGCGTGCAGCCCGAATGGTGGCGTCTTGCAACAACGCGGACTCATAGACTTGCTTCAAATCCAAGACTTTTGGCTGAGCCCAAGCGGCCAAAGCAACACTTGTCAAGGCACTGACCAAAGCTGATTTTGCAAATAAGGAAAGCTTTGTCATCACTCTTCCTTCATCGATGCAGCCATGCGCTTCATCAGTGGGTGCAACAAGTAAGTTAACAACGAACGCTCACCTGTCTTGATCACAATCTCAGCAGGCATACCCGGTTGCATTTGACGTGCACCCAATGTTTTCATGCCTGCGGGTGTTACCTGGACGCGTGCCAAGTAATAGAGAAATTGAGGTTGCTGGGGATCACTGAGCAAGTCGCCAGAAACCGACATGACTTTACCTTCCACCACCAGTTGGGGAGAATGTGCAAACGAATTAAACCGAATGTCAGCAGACAAACCTGTCTGAACTTTGTCAATCAGGTGCGGCGGAATGTGCGCTTCAAGTAACAAGGTTTGATTTTCTGGCACGACATCCAAAAGTTTCTGACCCGGTTGTAAAACAGCGCCAACTGTTTGCACGGCTAGACCCACCACTTGTCCATCAGCTGGGGATTTAATTTCCATGCGATTTAAATCGGCCGTCACAGCTACAAATTTCTCGGCATCGGACTGAACTTCACGGGTGACGTCTGCCAGTTGCGTTTCAATTTCCTTGCGATATTCTTGCTTGCGTACCATCGAGCGCTGCGTCAGTTCTGCCACTTGGCGCGTCACACGCAAACTGTTGCCCGTCAGATCTGCAATGGCCGCATTGGACTCAGCCACCATTCGCTCTAACTCTAACTGACGGTTTCGAGGTGCATAGCCTTCTTTCACCATGCCACGGGTGTTGCTGAGCTCTTCCGATAACAATGCCAATTGGCTGCGACGTTGCACCAAAATATTTTGATACGACGTCATTTGTTCTTTAAGTCCTTGAATGCTCTCTTCGATACCTTGAAGGTCTGCAGCCAAGGCAGCCCGTCGTGCTTGAATGAGCTGCTGCTGTGTGCTCACTTGTTGCTTGATCAAGGGGTCTTGCATTGCCGCCTTAACATCTGGATGGAAGTCAATTGTGTCTCGACCCGCTTGCTCAGCAAACAAGCGACTTTGCATAGCGCGATAACCTAAATAACGTTGACGAACGGCCTCGAAGTTGGCCTTGGCAACGGCGCCATCCAAACGCAGCAAGGCTTCGCCCTCTTTCACTTGCTGACCCTCTTGCACCAGAACTTCTTTCACAATGCCGCCCGACAAATGCTGCACTGTTTTGCGTTTGGTGTCCAAAGTTACCATGCCTTGTGTTGGCACACCTTCATCCAAGGGCGCCAACGCGGCCCACAGCAAAAAACCACCAAAGCCGACGGCCAATACCAGCAGGCCCGTTCGCGCAATCGCACGTGTGTCGGATGATGCGCGCATGGCGCCTTCATCATGAGAGGAAACCACTTGTGCATCTTGCACCAATGATTTCAAAGATTGATTCAAATTTGGTTTAGCCATGACAGTCTCGATTCAAGCGTCAAAAAATTAGGAATTAGAAGAAGGATTGCCTTCTGCAGTAGGTGCAGTAGGTGCAATTTGTGCAACCGGAGCGGATTGAGCTGCTTCACGCTGTTGCTTCAGGGCAGCCAGCACGCCATCGCGCGGACCACTGGCTTGAACTGCGCCTTGATGCAAGATTAAGAGTCGATCGGCCACACTCAAAATACCTGGACGATGACTGATCAGAACCACAGTTTTGCCTTTTGCTTTGAGGCCTTGTACGGCACGGACCAGTGCGGCTTCGCCTTCATCGTCCAAGTTGGCATTGGGCTCGTCGAGCACTACCAAAGCAGGGTCACCGTATAACGCGCGTGCCAAGCCAATGCGCTGACGCTGACCACCTGAAAGCAAACTGCCCGCTTCACCCATCGGTGTGTCATAGCCTTTGGGGAATCGCAAAATCATTTGGTGTAGTCCTGATGCTTCTGCAGCAGCAATTACTTTGTCAGAAACAACTTGACCCGCCCGCGCAATGTTTTCTGCAATGCTGCCGTCAAACAACTCGATATCTTGAGGCAGGTAACCAACGTGAGGGCCAAGCTCCATCCGGTCCCAATTCAAAATAGGCTGACCATCCAGCAAAACCTCTCCGCTGTTTTGCGGCCAAATTCCCAACAACACACGCGCCAAAGTTGACTTACCAGAACCAGAGGCGCCCAACACCACAGTCACTGTGCCTGCTGGCATGAGCGCACTCACACCTTTCAAAATGGGTTCTTGACGACGAGGTGCAGAAGCCACAACATTCTTCAACACCACATCGCCCTTGGGTGTCATTCCCATAGGCGCTTTATCGCGCAAGGGATGCGCTTCTAGCAAGTCTCTCAATCGAACGAAGGCCTCCTTGGCGCTCAAGAATCCTGTCCAAGTACCCACCATCAAATCGATGGGCGCCAAGGCCCTTGTCATGAGCACGTTGGCTGCAATCATGGCGCCGGGAGACAACTCGCCCTGAATGACCAACAATGCGCCACCGCCTAAAGCCAATGACTGCTGCGTGTAGCGCACAAACTTACTCCAAGCAACCACGCGACCTGCAACAGCTTGCGCATTCAGGGCACTTCCAATTGCCAGAGAATTGCGTTCTGACCAGCGGCGGTACAAGTGACGCAACATGCCCATCGATTCAATAACCTCGGCATTGCGAAATTTGCTCTGCAAAAAACCAGATACTTCTTGCTGAGATTGACTGGCACTGAATTGGGCGGGTTTAGTTGCTTGACTACCCCATAAAGCCAATACGGCTTGTACCGCGGCAAAACCCAATGCCATGACACCAAGCCAGGGGTGCAACATGAACAAAACACCAATGTAAATGGGTGCCCACGGCGCGTCAAAAAAAGCAAAAATGCCATTGCCAGTTAAAAACTGCCGAACTTCAGTCAGGTCATTAAAGGAACGAGACGGGTTATTGACTTCAGGATTTAAATAGGCCTCATAGCTTGCATAAAACAAGCGTTTACTGAGCAACGCATCCAAACGAACACCCGTACTCACCAACAGTTTTGACCGCGACCACTCTGCAAAAGTGAGTACACCAAAGAAGAACAAAGTGATCAATGACACCGCCATCAAGGTGCTCGTGTTTTGGCTCAACATCACACGGTCGAATACCTGCAACATGTAAATGGTGGGTGTGAGCATGAGCAAATTGGCCACCATGCTGAAAATACCAACCACCATCAATTCGTAGCGGAAGCCCCACAGGGTTCGCGATAGCTCATCGCGGTTCATGATTTCTGGAATTTTCATGATTTGGCTTTCTGTTGCAAAGCGGCCAACACTTCATCGCGTGGGCCAAAGGCTTGCTGCGCACCTTCGCGCATGATCAACATCTTGTCGGCAACACCCAGCACGCTGGTGCGATGCGTCATCACCACGAAGGTGGTACCAAGCTTTTTAAGGGTGGTAATTGCATTGGCCAAAGCTGCATCACCGGCATCGTCCAAACTGGAATTGGGTTCGTCCAATACGACAAAAACGGGCTTGCCATATAAGGCCCGGGCCAAACCTACGCGCTGCCTTTGGCCGCCGCTCAACATGGCACCATCGCGCCCCACAGGGCTGTTGTAGCCTTCGGGCAAAGACATGATCAGTTCGTGCAAGCCCACCAAACGCGCTGCGGCTTCTACTTGCGCCATGTCGACATCGCCAAATCGAGCAATGTTTTCTGCCAAGGTGCCGTCGAGCAATTCGACGCCTTGCGGCAAATATCCCAAGTACGGCCCCAACTCCGATTTATCCCAGGTGTGAATGTCTGCGCCATCCAAGCGAACTTTCCCACTTAATGCAGGCCACAGACCAACCAACATGCGAGCCAAGGTTGTTTTGCCAGATGCTGAGGGCCCCACTACTGCCAATACTTCTCCAGGGTTTAATGCAAACTGTACACCTCGAACGATAGGGACTTGTTGTCCTGGAGCGCCAGCCACCAACCCTTCTACAGACAGTTGCCCCCTCGGTGCAGGCAGCGCCATGGATTCAGTTCTGGCTGGCACTTGCGCCAATAAGCCATCCAAGCGACTCCAAGCCGCTTGAACGTTGACAACACCATTCCACTGCGAGACCAATTGCGCCAAAGGGGCCAAAATTCGACCACCGATGACAGAGCCAATGATCATCATGCTAGCGCCACCATTTAGCATGTTGTTCATCTGCAACCATGCGCCAAGTCCCAACAACATGGAGCCGGTAATCTGCTGAACTGCCTTTGACATTGCCGTCCACAAACCACCGCCCTCAGAGGCCGTTGCTTGAAAGGCCAAGAATTCATTCTGACGTTTTTGCCATTTTGAATGAACAGCATCCAGCATGCCCATTGATTCCATGACATGGGCATTTCTAAGAGAGGCCTCGGCAAATTGTTGCGCACCGGCCGCATGCCGGTTGGCTTCGCCTAGGGGTACACGTGTTGCTTTCTCATTCATCCAAGTGACAAGGACCAACATCAGTGCGCCAAACACGGAGGCCCAGCCCAGAATAGGGCTGATTGCAAAATTCAGCGCCAACGCTACGATTGCGACAGGTGCCTCAAAGACTGCCATCAAGGCAGGAGATGCCAAAAACTCTCGAACAGTTTTCAAATCTGACAAGGCCTGCTGCGAGTTTCCAATTTGCCGTTTCAAATAAGCCTGAAACAGCGCATCGTAAATACGCTTAGACAACGCTTCATCGACACTGACACCAGCAGCCCGCATCAGTGAACCCCGAACTTTTTCGAGCAACTCCATCACGGCATAGGCCAAAACGATCATGAGTGTCAGCATGGCCAAGGTCATGCCACTTCGACTGTTCACGACCCGGTCATAGACCTCCAACATGTAAACCGTTGGCGATAGCGCCAACAAGCTAATGAGCGTGCTGAATCCGATGGCCTTCCAGATTACTGGCTTGAGGGGCTCAAAAGTTTGCGCTAACTCAGAGGGGGGGGTTTGGAGCTTCATGCTGCAACCTTAATAGAAACGTAATCGGGAATAGGTGACTGAGAAATCAGGGCAAGTGGAAGTGAATCAGAGGCTGCCGTTTGCCCGTCCAAGACAGCTTGCGCTTCTTGTTGAGTCAGTGTTTGCTGACTTTCCAACCAAAATGCAAGCTCAAAAACACCGCTGGACTTGCGAGTTAGTGAAATTTCTCGCAATTTAGCCACTTTAAAAAGCAGAAGCTGAGATTCTGGCAATGTCAATTCAAAATGCATTCGACCGTCGAGTGTGAACAAAGACAACTTGGTACTTTTGATGCTGAGGGTGTGGCGATCAAAATAAACGGGACAACTGTCGGCAAATTGCAGCAAAGGCAAGGGCTTGTCACCCAACTTAGCCACATTGAACGGACTGGCCTGTGCTTGAAAAACCATCCGAGATGTACGTGACACCGCATAAATGGCGTTGCACACCATTTGAGATCCCAAAGCAGGAAACTTTTCCCGCAAAGAACGGTAGTGCATGTGGTGTAAAGCCACGCGGTTCCAAACGCGCGTGCGCTGAACCTCTGGTGCCAACGCGTTGCATACCTCTGCAAAGGCCGATTGCAAAGCCTTCAACCGAGCAAATTGCTCTGGGCTGGTGTTAAGTGGAACGCGGACAACAGAATTCATATAGGAACGGATTCTATACCTTCCTATATGAATATTTCAAGCGCTCATTTAATTTTTATCAACCTTGCCGTTAGCGGCAAACACTTGCCGTTTGGTCAAAAAAATGTCTGGCTTAAAAATTGCATAACTGGCTGTTATCAATTTCAGAAATGTCAGAGATTCGACGGAAGGTCCGCTCAAGTTTCAGACTTTGATGTCGATTCACGGACAGAGAAATAGCCTATGCAGAAAGCTTGAACACGCCATGACCCCGAAAAATCTACCCAGACGACCCGTCTTAAGCTCAGCCTTAACAGCTGTGCTGGGCTTGGCCATTGGCGGTCTCAGTGGCTGCGCCAGCCTCTTGAATGACGACAACCAAGAATTGTCTGTCAGAGTGATGTGCGCAGGCAGGGCCATCCCCGCTTATTGCCGTGCTGAAAACACCAAAGGCAGTTGGACCTTCAACTCCCCAGGTACTGTTGTGGTTGCCGGCGATAACCGCGGCCTGAACATTACCTGTAAAACACAATTCAGTGCGCCCTTGACCGTCACAGCGCCTGCCCTACCCACTTGGGAAATGGCTGGTAACGTTTTGGCGGGCGGGCTCATCGGTGGCGCAGTCGACTTGTACAACAACAAGGGCTTACGCTACCCCGAGAACATCGACATTTCTCATTCTCTTTGCAAGTGAAGAATTACATGAAAACTACTTTGCGCCTTTCATTCATCGCCCTTCTCACCTCTTTGCTGGTTGCCTGTGGCGGCGGCGGAGGTGGTGGTGGCTGTTCAGCTGTTTTAGGCATCTTGCCAGGAGCCGGCTGCAATTCTTCACCCAATACCATTCCAGTTGCCAATGCAGGCGTGACACAAAATGTCACAACAGGCAGCTTGGTCACATTGGATGGCAGCGCCAGCCGTGATGCAAACAATGAATCTCTCACTTACCTTTGGCAGTTCATTTCTGTGCCCTCAGGCAGTTTGGCGGCCTTGTCTTCGCCGACTTCAGTCAAACCTACATTTACAGCCGATGTGGCTGGTACCTACACACTTTCTTTGCTGGTCAACGACGGCAAAGCCAATAGCTTGGCAGCCACAGTCAATGTTTACTCGAGTGTGAACAATTCTGCGCCCGTTGCCAATGCTGGCGTGAATCAAAGCGTTGCCATTGGTGCTTCAGTCACCTTGGATGGTACAGCCAGCTCTGACGCCAATCGCGATCCCATCACTTACAAGTGGGCGTTGATCTCTAAGCCGTCCGGAAGTACTGCCGAACTCAATTCGGCCATCTCCCCCAACCCCAAATTCACAGCAGACGTTGCCGGCGCTTATGTGGCCATTTTGACAGTCAACGATGGCAAGGCTGATAGCACGGCTTCCCCCGTTACGGTTACTGCATCTGGTGCAAACTCAGCACCCGTTGCCAATGCTGGTGTGGCTCAAAACGTTGCACTGAATGCCACTGTGACGCTGGACGGCACTGGCAGCTCAGATGCCAACAATGATTTCATCACGTACAAGTGGGTTTTGATTACCAAGCCCACCGGCAGTACGGCCACACTCTCATCTAGCACCAGCGCCAAACCCACATTCAAAGGGGACGTGGCAGGCACTTTTGTAGCGTCTCTAATTGTCAATGACGGCAAAGTAGACAGTACAGCTTCCGCCGTCACCATCACTGTTGCCACAGCCAATTCCGAACCCATCGCCAATGCGGGCATTAACCAAAATGTGGTGGTGGGTGCATCGGTTACTTTGGATGGCACAAATAGCTCGGATGCCAACCGCGATCCGCTCACCTTCCGCTGGGTCATGATGTCTAAGCCAACGGGTAGCACAGCAACTTTGTCATCTGCAGTATCTGCCAAGCCCGTCTTTGTCGCTGACAAACTTGGTACTTATGTCATCAGCTTAATTGTGAACGATGGCAAAGTAGACAGCACCGCTGTGTCGACCACAGTGACAGCCTCCACGGCAAACGCAGCACCTGTTGCCAATGCCGGTACCAATCAAAACGTCACACTGGGAACAGTGACCCTGGACGGCAGCAACAGTTCTGATGCCAACTACGATCCGCTGACCTTCTCTTGGACCTTGTTGAACAAACCCACAGGCAGCAGCGCAGTTCTGTCGTCAAGCACTTCCGCCAAGCCAACCTTCAACGCGGATGTTGCTGGTATCTACGTCTTCAGTCTCATTGTGAACGATGGCAAAGTAGACAGTGCCGCAGTGACGGTTAGCATTACCGCGGCATCTGCCAACGTTGCGCCTGTCGCCAATGCAGGCGGCAACCAAAACGTGGTGCTGGGCGCTGTCACATTGGATGGCTCAACAAGCTCTGATGCCAACGGTGATTCACTCACTTACAAATGGACTCTGCTTTCTAAACCGACAGGTAGCAATGCTAGCTTGGCCAACGCCACCTCTGCAAAACCAGCATTCATTGCAGATGTTGCAGGGGTTTATGTTGCCAGTCTGATCGTGAATGACGGCAAACTGGACAGCACAATTTCTAGCACCACCATCACAGCGGCGGCCGCCAACGTTGCCCCCGTGGCCAACGCAGGCAGCATCCAAAGTGTGGTTCTAGGTACCGTCACCTTGGATGGCAGTGCCAGCACCGATGCCAATGGCGACACCTTGACTTACAAATGGACATTGCTAGCCAAGCCCATCGCAAGCACTGCAACGCTTTCATCCACGACCTCTGCAAAACCCACCTTTGTCGCTGATTTGACTGGCGTGTATGTGGCCAGCTTGATCGTGAACGATGGCAAAGTAGACAGCGCCGTGGCAACCGTCACAGTCAATGCCTCTCAAGCCAATGTTGCGCCAGTGGCCAACGCAGGTGCCTTCCAAAACGTGGTGGCCGGCCAACTTGTGAGCCTCGACGGCACAGCAAGTTCTGACGCCAACCGCGATTTGTTGACTTACAAATGGGTTTTGATCTCCAAACCTGTGGGCAGCAATGCAGGCTTGAGTTCAACCACCTCTTCTCGCCCCACATTCACGGCCGATTTGATTGGAACTTATGTTCTGAGCCTGCAGGTGAACGATGGCAAGTTGAACAGTGAATTGAGCTATGTGTCCATTACAGCCACCGTTGCCAATTCTGTACCTGTGGCCAATGCTGGTACTGCCCAGTCTGTGACAGTGGGTGCTACCGTAACCTTGAATGGGTTGGGCAGCTCAGATGCCAACGGTGATGTGTTGTTGTACAAATGGGTAATGACTTATATCCCCCCAGGAAGCAATGCCACACTGTCCTCTTTAATCGTTGCGCAACCCACATTCATTGCCGATGTTGCAGGTGTTTATGTCGCCTCCCTCATCGTCAATGATGGCAAAGCCGACAGTACCGTCTCCACAGTAGCAGTCACCGCGACTGCGCCGTAAACCTATCTCTCTGTAACCCCCAAAAGGAAATGTCCAATGGCAACCGTCAATGCAATCTCAGTAGCGCTGTTTAACGCTGCCGCAGGTGGTTACGCTGCTCAAATTGCCAGAGATTCTGTGTCTCTGGCAAATGCAGTCGGATTGATTTTAGAAAAAGACATTCCAACCGATGCCGTCTATATTGAGCATCTGCTCAGCAACTTTGGCGTGTCAACCAGTTCGTCGGTTTACTTTGAAGCAAAACGAGCCCTGGAAAACCTTGTGATCTCACAAGGCAGAGCGCAAGCTGCCATTGTTGCCATCGACTTCCTCAAGTCACAAGAAGGCGCCGCCAACGAATATGGCGCCATTGCAATGAATTTTGCAAACAAAGTCGAAAGCGCAACTCAGTTTTCCAACAACAACCCAACAGAGAAAGACATTACAAAGCTTGTCTCTGCGGTGACTGGCGTTGATACAGACCAAGTTGCCATTACCAATGCCGTGGTGTCTGCCGAAATTGTTGCCGCAGCAAAGCTTGCAAGTGCAGTGGCTGCAACTCAAGCCAAAGCAGCGGCCGATCAAGCGGCTGCCATTGCTGCACAAAAAGCGGTTGCCGATGCCATTGCCAAAAATGCGGCCGATAAAGCTGCCACTGATTTGCAATTGGCCTTGCAGCAAGCTGCGATAGACGCAGCAGTTCAAAAAGCTGCAGCGGAAAAAGCCTTGGCAGATGCCAGTGCAGCCCTGAAAGCGGCCAACGACAGCGCTGCTGAAGCGGCCGTCAAAGCGCTGTTAGACAAACAGGCTGCCATTGACACCATCGACAAAACAACTGACAACGCTGCAGCCATTACGGCTTTTCTCAAAGCGCAAGCTGCACTGGCGGGTTTGACGGGTTATGAAACCCTGACAGATACGCAACTGGTCAACGCCATCAAGTCTTCTGACAATCAAACCGTGGCAGGTATCGTTGACAAGACCACCGACAATCCTGCGGCCATTACTGCTTTTTTAAGAGCTGCCGCTGCCGACCTGGGTGTGAGTGGCACGCTTGCTATGCAGGACGCTCAACTTCTGACTGCCATTAAAACAGCCAATGACGTGGCTGTAGCCGCTGCGCAAAAAGCAGTGGACGATGCTTTGGCTGCTGTCGTTGCAGAAAATACGGCAGCCAATGCCGCTGCAGCCAAGGCTGCAGCAGACCAAGCAGCTGCTGAAGCCGCTGCTGCATTAAATGCCGCAAATGCTCAAGCAGTAGCCGATGCAGCAACTGCAGCAGCTGCGCTGGTTGCTGCTGTTGCAGCACAAAAAGCTGCAGATGACGCATTGGCAGCAAGTGTCAAAGTCACCACTGACGCAACAGCTGCAGCTTTGACTGCCAGCCTAACAACAGCGAATGCGCAAATTACAGCCCTTCAAAATATGACGGGCAACAGCTATAGCCTTAGTACCGGCAATGACACCATCTTGGCAGTCTCTGGTGGCAATGACGCTGTAACAGGCACCAACCTCACCTACGGCACTGAAGACTTGATTGTGGATACGTCTACAGCTGACTTAGATGTTCTAACCTTGTCCACCTCGGATGACATCTCGGCAGTGCCAGTGATTGCCGGCATTGAAAACATCAATGTCAATGTCACGTCTGTTTTTGCAGGCAGTACAGACATCGAAACCCTGACGTTTGATGCCAACAACATTCGCAATGGCACCGTCAATTTTGACGTCACCAATGCAAGCTCGGTGGTTTACAAATTAGGTGTGACCAATGTTGCCACGGGGGTGGCTCTGACATCCTCAAGTGAATATACAAACGTTGACATCAGTGGTGACGATGATGCTGTGATTACTTTCACAGGTTTGCCGACCACTCTCTTGATCGACTCTGACAGTGGCACGCTGAGCAACGTGACGGCCACAGTCACGGCCACCACTGCAGGCACTGTGAGTTCTGATGCCGATGGGGCAGCAACCCTCACCACATCGGCAGACACCACGGCCACATTCAATTCAGTCAATACAGCCACTGTGACCTCTGCTGGCCAAGCCACCGTCTATGCCAATACAGCAGACACTGTCTCTGTGACAACAACTGAAGAAGCACTGGTCACGGCCAACGCTGCAGAAAATGTCACCATTGTTTCAGGCGATGGCATCGACAGTGTATCGGCCACCACCATTGACTCTAAGCTAACTTCAAGCAACCTCAACACCATCATTGTCAACGTTGCAGGCAGAACTTCTGCAACCATATTGGACATTACCGATGCGCCAACGGTGAACAGAGTCAACGTCTCTGGCACCCAAAACGTCACCATCAAAGTTGGATTGGACGATGTCGATGGCCTTGGCAGCGCCACCACAACCATTGCCGACGACAACTTGCTCACTGTGGCCAACACATCTACAGGAACCGTCACGCTGTGGGTTAAAAATTCTGGTGGCGATGCAGATTTTTCTGCGGCCAGTGTTTCATCCATTCTGCTTGCTGCAGATCTTGGCATTAGCGATGACTTGACCATTGCTTCTGGCACCAACATTGTCAGTGCTGTAGACCAATCTTACGATTTGTCATTGACAGCAAAAAATGCGTCAAATACCAACAACTCGGTCAATATCAGCGTTCAAAACAACTCTGCCTCCAACGTAACCGGAGATTTGAGCGGTGGTATTACCTTAACGTCGTTCAGCACGGCAACCCTCACCAACAACGACACCGATGCAGCGGCTTATGTGGGAGCCATCTCTGCATCAGGCACCGACTTCACCATCGCCTCTGGTACACAAGGCTTTATTGAATCGTCCACCATTGCTCTGGGTAGTGGCACTTTGTATATTTCCGGTACTGGTCCCGTCAATTTAGGGACCCAAGTTACAGCAACTCAAGTCAGTGCAGCCTCTTCTAGTGGTGCCATCACGATAGGTTTGGCAGGTGCCGCAACTGTGGGCTCGGTGATCACTGGCTCAGGTGCCGATGCCATTACGTTGAATGGCGCCAGAACTGCCGGCGATTACACCATCACCACCAATGGTGGCAACGACTCACTCACACTGACATCGGTTGAAGGATTTACTTGGACCGCAGGATCGGGTTATGACACCTTGAATCTTGACAGCACCATGGACCTTAGCGGTCAATCGATCACCTTGAGCAGCGTAGACGCCATTCAACTTGACACTTCAGGCAATGGCGCAGAAACACTCACCTTGAGTGCAGCCACCTTCAACACCAACAACACCTTTACCTTATTGGGTTATGGCACGATGGATTACTTGGTGGTGGAGGGAACCAGCAGTGCAGACACCATCAACGCCTCAGGTGTTGCGGTTGAAATTGCAGAAGCAGGTTTGCGCATCAACGGCTACGCTGGCAATGACATCATCACGGGTTCAGACTTTGCCGACACTTTGTACGGCGGCGCTGGCATTGACACCATTGCAGGTGGCAATTATGGCGACACCTATCTTTTCTACGCAAGCGATGTCGGCAACGGCGAAAGCATTGTCGAAGCCTCCAATGGGTCTGGCACAGACACTTTCTCTCTTCTGACCAACACAGACTTCACCTACATGACAGCTGCCAGCTTCGACAACATCGAGGCCATCACCATGGCTTCGGGAGTGAGTGGCATTTTCACTGGCCTTCAATTAACTGGCGAAGCCATCACACTCACTGGCAGCAGTGGCACTGAGACCCTCACTGTCAATATGGGAGCAGGTGAAACATTTGTTTCAGGCCTGGCCACTGGTACCAATTTTGAGACCATCATCATCAATGGTTCAAGCAGCGATGAGTACATTACGGGTTCTGCCTTGGCTGAGACCATCACGGGTGGCGCAGGCAACGATGTGATTGGCGGCACAGACTACAGCAGCGGTGTAGCCAGCGATACTGTTGTAGACACAATTGTTTTCAACACTGCCGCAACCAATGGCATTGACACCATCTATTTGGGTGTTGTAACTGGCGCTTCCATCGACGATATTTTGGACTTTACGGCCAACAGTGCTTTCATCGGAACCACGTCTGAAAGTATTGCCATCATCTCTGACTCTGACGTCACCTCAACAGCCACCCCTACGGGCCTGTCTGATGGCGTTACTTATTCGGTCTCGGGCCTGACTACAAGCACCAACATCTTGATTTTAACGGGTGACTATTTTGACGATGCTTTGGCATTGAGTACAGCCACCACCATTTTTGGCGATTGCGCAACGGGCAATGTGCTCATCGTTTATGCGGCGTCTTCAACGGGCAACTCTCGCATTGCTGTTGCAACGCTTAGCGAAGCAGGCGATGTAACGGCTGCCACAGACGTTGCTATTTTGGTAGGCCTAACTGTTACTGAAGCTTCTTCGGGCTTTAGTACTTCAGACTTCCTCTTGGATTAAACAAGTGTCTTGAGCAGCGCCCTAGCCTTTGCTTCCCACTCCTCTAAATTGGGCGTGTAAGCATAAGGCTCAGACAGAGTAGGCCAGGGCTGTGTACCGACACGCCTGTAAACATAGACATCCGTCCAAGCCACGGTTTTGGCCGGCCACCTTGCTAGCAACTCTAAGCCAGGGTGCGTCATGGCATAAGTAGTGCTGGTAACCAGACAACCCTCTGGGGCTTCGCAAGCCAGCTTGTGCGCAATTTTGTGAATGAAGGATCCAAAGCAAGTGCTGTAGGTAAACACCAGGCTGGCTTTGCTGACATCGCAAGCAAACATATCGCCCAACTGAAAACTAACGCGCTTGGGCAAGTTCAACAAGTGAGACACCTTCATGTCTGGGCAAGTTTGCAGCGCCAGCAGTTGGTCTGCATGCGTTGGTGTGCTTAGGCGATTGAATCCTTCTTGACCAATTTTGAGCATTTGAACAAATCGATCAAATGCCATTTTGTGCCTGTAAGGCACAATTTCTGTCCCTCTGCACGATTCAAAAGAAAAATTAAGGCCGGCAGACATCACCACTTTGCCAAGCCCACTGCCTAAATCAACAAAATGACCGCCTGGCGCAAGCATCGGTCCGATGGCTTCGAAGTAATTGGTAATCTCTTGTCTGCTAAGTTCGCCATAGACCAAGCTGCCATCATCAACCAACCATTGCCGAAGTTGATCGTCTGCAATTTGGTCTAAGTTCTTCCGCTCAAAATTTTCCTGTTTTAAGTCTGCATCAGACGGCAGCAAACCCTGCGCTTGAATACCTGGCGGAAGCACGCCAATGATGGCGCCGGCATGGGGCTTGAGTCTTTGCACAAGTTGGTCGTGCTTGGCAGAATTGTTCAAACATTCCCTCAAGGCCAAGCCGATGGTTAGATAGTCTGCATGAGGCAGCGTGCTGGCTTCGCGAATTTTTTGCCGTGGGTGATACTCGCCCCCCTCAATGCTCTGAAGCATGGCCTGCCTGACGTCTTCAACCGACTTGAAAGTAGCTTCACTGTTCAGTGCTTGCTCATTGGTCATGACTTTTACCCTTGACTCCTTATCGCATTACAACAATTATTTTAAGTTCCAAGCACGGCAATTGCACAATTGCAAGCCAGTCTAGGGATAATTGCCCCATGAATCCGGCCATCTTCTACCATCCCGAAGCCTACACAACCTCTGGCCCCAAGTTAATGGGCCGCAATGCTGCGGGCGAGTCATTTCTTCGTGGCTTTCTGACGCACAGCCATGCCACAGAATTTTGGGCACAAGTTCAGCGCAACGAGCACGGCCAGCATTTTGCGCAGCAAGTTAAGGCCTTTGGCAGAAACGAACCTGTGCATTGCATCACGCCGCACAATTTGGGTCAGGCAAGCAAGGCAGGTTTGGTCTATCACCCAGGGCCTGGCATTGGCGAACATGCTTTTCACAGAAGCTTGGCTGGACAAACAAGGTTGCCCAACAACAGCCTGAAGCAGGGCCATTCAGCTTGGTCACTTTGCGGCATTACCCACACCACCTCCTCTGCCGGCGCCATGGATGCCATCAGTGCGCTCATTACAGCGCCAGTGCAAACTTGGGATGCACTCATTTGCACCAGCAACGCCGTCAAAAACAATGTCACCAAGTTGCTACAAGCTCAGGTCGACATGTTGAAAGAGCGATTGGGCATTAGCAAACTGGTTCTTCCCATGCTGCCGGTTATTCCCTTGGGCATTCATACGCAAGATTTTGAGTACTCACCCCAGCAGAAGTCTTTGTCCAGGCAAAAGATTAATGCTGACAACAATACCTTGGTTGTCTTGTTCATGGGTCGCCTGTCTTTTCATGCCAAGGCCCATCCACTGGCCATGTACCAAGCGCTTCAAATTGCGGCGCAGCAAGTGAAAGCGCAAGGTCTCAAAGTCAAGCTGGTTGAATGTGGTTGGCATGCCAACGAATTCATCCAAAAAGCTTACCAAGAAGCCGCTCTTCTGGCCTGTCCAGATGTCGAGGTTGTCACACTCGATGGCCGCAAAGCAGAAGACAGAGAAACGGCATGGGCCAGTGCAGATGTCTTCTGCTCTTTGTCCGACAACATTCAAGAAACATTTGGCATTGTGCCCATTGAGGCAATGGCCGCGGGATTGCCAGTTGTGGTCAGTGATTGGGATGGTTACAAAGACACCGTCCGACATGGCATTGATGGCTTTCGCATCCCTTCCCTCATGCCCGAAGCCGGAATGGCCACCGACTTGGCACAGCGTCATGCTTTAGATGTCGACACCTACGACATGTACTGTGGCCATACATCCAGTCTCATAGCCGTTGACATCCAACAAGCGGCCTATGCTTTCACACAATTATTTCTAGCATCAGAGTTGCGTGCGCAAATGGGGGCTGCTGGCAAAGCCAGAGCCCAAAGCACCTACGATTGGCGCGTCATCATTCAGCAGTACGAAGCTTTGTGGTCCGAGCAGGAAAAAGTGAGGGCCTTGAACGCCGAAGGCAGCACCGCCACTTCTTCGAATCTGGCTTGGCCAGCCAGGATGGATCCGTTCTACGCATTTGAGAGCTACCCCACCAACTTGCTCCATCGCAACACCCTGCTAGAACTCGCTGCTCACCTGCACACTCACAGTTCAACAGAAATTTTGACGCACATCCATTCATTGCAAAACTTGGCAATGGTCAACTACGCCAAAATAGTTTTGCCGACTGAAGCCGAAATACTGGCGGTTGTTCAGCAAGCCCTTCAAGGGCCGCAAGCTGCTATTGCGCTGGTGCAGCAATTGCCTGTTCAACGTCAAGCCTTTGTCTTCAGATCTTTGGCTTGGTTGGTGAAGCTTGGCATTTTGCAAGTTCAATCTCCTTCGACCCTTTCCAAACCAAGCGTTTGAAATGAACATCTTATTTATTCATCAAAACTTTCCGGGACAGTTTAAGTTTTTAGCACCCGCATTGGTCAAGCAAGGCCATCGCGTGCTGGCCATGACCATGCAAAAAACAGAAGCCAAAAATTGGCAAGGCGTGGAATTGGTCAACTACAAAGCGGCACGCGGTACCACGCCCAATGTTCATCCTTGGGTGTCCGATTTCGAAACCAAAACCATTCGAGGCGAGGCTTGTTTCAGGGCAGCCTTGTCCATGAAAGCACAGGGCTTCACGCCCGATGTCATCGTGGCGCATCACGGATGGGGCGAAAGTCTTTTTTTAAAAGATGTCTGGCCCAATGCCAAGCTGGGAATTTACTGCGAATTTTTCTATCCACCCAGTGGTGCAGATGTCGGTTTTGATCCAGAGTTTCCAGAGACAGATCCTGGAGATGTCTGCCGTTTAAGGCTCAAAAACCTCAACAACCTCTTGCACTTTGAAGTGGCCGATGCAGGCATTTCACCCACCGTCTGGCAAGCCAGTACCTTTCCTGAAAGTTTTCGCCAAAAAATAACGGTGGTTCATGATGGCATTGACACACAAGTGGTTTGCCCCAATTCTGCGGTTACCCTGAATTTAAAAAAGAGCGATGGTTCAGACATTGCCTTGTCTAAAAAAGACGAAGTCATTACCTTTGTCAATCGGAACTTAGAACCCTACCGCGGCTATCACACCTTCATGCGGGCATTGCCACAACTCTTAGAAGCACGGCCCAACGCAAGAATTCTGATTGTGGGCGGCAACGACGTCAGCTATGGTGCCAGACCCGACAAAGCCAAATACGGATCCGACCATTGGAAAGACATTTTCATTCAAGAAGTTCGCCACAAAATAAGCGACGCCAATTGGCAACGTGTGCACTTCTTAGGCCATGTCCCATACCAATACTTCATCCCCCTGCTTCAGCTTTCTAGTGTTCATGTCTATCTCACTTACCCCTTTGTGCTCAGTTGGAGTTTGCTCGAGGCCATGAGCGCTGGTTGCGCCATTGTGGCTAGCGATACCCAGCCCTTGCATGAAGCCATTCGCCCCAATGAAACCGGAAAGTTGGTAAACTTCTTTGACGCTAGCGCACTCACCCGAGAGGTCTGCACACTGTTAGACAATCCTGCTGAACGCGAACGGCTCGGCGCCAACGCGCGGGCCTTTGCCCAAAGCCATTACGACCTTCAATCGGTCTGCCTGCCTGCCCAATTAAAGTGGGTTGAAAGCCTCAGATAAATTTTTCAAACGCAACTGCCTTTCGGCTTCTAAAGCAACACGGTTGCGCATTAGGGTTGCATAGAAATTTTTTCTTTGCAAGGCTTGTTGTGAATGCATGCGGTAACCCGACACATAAGCCAAAGCTGCTTGCTGATTTTCTTGCAGCGCTTTTGGATTGGATGCGTAAAACAAAAGTGCATCGCGCCATTCTTCTGAAGTCCTTGCAAATTGCGTAAACACAGAATGGGCAGGCTCGTTGCCATACACCACGGGCGAACAAATGGGCGCCACAGCAGCGGCGCCACATTCAATCAACTTGATATCAGACTTGCATCGGTTAAAGGGCGTGTCATTTAATGGCAGCAGCGCTACATCACATGCAGACAGCACTTGCATATAGTCCTCATGACTGAGGGTTGGGTGAAATGATTTACGACAGCCGGGAGGCAAGCTGTCAAAAAACGCCTGGTCATGAACCACTTCAAAGTGCAAGTGCGCGTGATCCTGTTGCTGCATCAATTGCAGTGCCGCCTGTTGGATGCCCTGCATGATGGCTGACCAATCTGCCTTGCGGTTCAGGGCACCAAAGAACACCCGCAATACATTGGGCCCACTTTGCAAGTTTGACTTGGCCGAGGCTTTGTGCGGCAAAGACATCATGGCATTGGGAAAAACGGCCACATTCGGATTCCACTGATGCACCATGTTTGCCAAGTGCTCGGAACTCACTGTTACGGCATGCACAGCACGGTAGGCATAAAAATGACTGTCGACAAATTGCGGCCAGTGATGTGGATCGTCGTCCATGTCTGCCACCAACACCCATCCATCCTTGACCATCTGCGCCATTTTTTCGTTGAATGCTGGTACGTTCATGAATTGCCGATGAAGCATCATCACGCCTGGGCCAAAACCATTTGGCAACTGAAGGCCACCTGCACCCCAAACGCAGCGCACACCTGGCAAAGAATTCAAGGCTTTCAAGGGATGATCGACCCGAGCTTCTGTCACGCCTGCAAATTTCTTAAGTCCTAAGGCTGCCACAAACAAAGGCGTCTCTTTTGTTGTGGGCGCTGTATGGGCCGGCGCCATGTGTTGCGCACGAATAACCCATTGCAACGCAGACAGATCTCGCCTCATTTTTTCAGGGCTGACGTTCAAGGTGCTTGCCAAGGGCAACAGGTCTTTGATCGCCTGCTCTGTTTTTTCTGGCCACAAATTTCTAGGCGAGGCATCGGTCACGCGCCAGCCTGCTTTTTGAAACATCTCAATGGCCGTTTCCAACGTAAAAAACCGCACATGTGTTCTGTCCAACAATCCACTTTCGGCATAGTCCCAGCGCCCTGCAAGCAGCTGGCGTACCAAGCTCCAATGACCTACGTTAGAAATACATGCAACACACACACCCTCGGGTGCCACAACATTTCGGAGATCGGCCAAGACCCTCCAAGGGTCTCTGAGGTGCTCTAGAACATCGCCGAACACCAACGCGTCAAATTTTTCTTCTGCCTTCAAAAATTCTTTAGGCAAAGAAGTGTTCTGCTCAATGTCTGCGCACAGTACGCCATCTAAAACTGTCAGCGCTTGGGTTGCCTCATTGGGCATCAATTCAATGCCATAGTAATGGGCCTTGGTTTGGCGCGCCTTGTAAGCCTCTCCCAGTCGCCCTTGTCCGCAGCCAATTTCTAAAACTCGCTGGGCTGAGAGTGGAATTTTTTCGAGCAAATCTGGGTTGATTTTGCCGTAGTAATTTTCGACGGGCGGCTTGTCTGAAGTCATAGTGGAATCTAAGGATTTAAGTTGGCTGTTGCAGGGCTTGCATGCCACTTAAGATTTGAGAGGCAACAAGTGCGCAAGCTCATAGGCCAAGGCATGCGGCTTGCTCAGAAGGTTGATCAAAATCATAGCCCTGGCCTCGCCATCTTCTTCAAGGTAAACCGCCTCCAGGCCTTGAAGCGGCCCTTGCGATACGATCACAGTGTCGCCTGCTTTGAACAGTTTTTGCACAGTCGTTTCATTTTGCACACGCATGGCCTGAACCCATGCATCCGGTACTTTAGCAATGTTTTGGCCAAATCGCACCAAATGGCTAACCCCTTTGCTAGAGCGAACCACCGACAAATCTTGCATTTGAGGCGTTAAACGGATGAACAAATAACGGCTAAAAAGAGGCTCTGTCACGGTTTGAATTTTGCTGCGCCTTACTTTTTGCAAAGACAGCATGGGCAAGAACACCTCAAAACCTTGGTTTTCAAGGTTTTCCTTGGCCCTCAATTCTGCGCGAGGTTTAGATTGAACGACATGCCAAGCCAGGTCGGCTGTTGGCGTCAATGAATCCGTCATGGCTTTGGCCCACTGGCAAAGGAATTGACCCACTGAATGTGAAAAATGTGCATGGCTCAGAGTTTATATCGACCGTCATTCTTCTTCAGATGGGCAATTTTTTCGACTCAACTCAGCAAGACGTAGCCTTTGTCAATCAAACAACGCCTGAATTTGGCAATGGCAGCGTTTTCGCGCACGTTCTCTCCCATCTCCAACTTCAATTCTCTAAGACACGCCTCTTTGTCCTGTTCGTACTTCTTCAAATCAGTGCTGGTGGTCAGGGGATTGAAGTCGTTGGAGACGGGCACCTTTCCCATGGCAAAACAAGCGATGTTGGCGAAAATACCCAAGCTTGCAAGCAAGAATAGTTTGATCAGAACCATGGTTGAAGATCCTTGAAGAAGGTGCAATTGCGAGGCTTCAGCTAAAACAGTTATAAATAATATTACTAAATTTAACATCTATATCAAGCGCCTGAGCCTAAAAATACATTTCAAACCTGTTGCTAAAACAAACCCTCAAGTTTTAAACCGATGTGTCGATATACGAACGCGGCAACAGGTTTTTGCAGCACCTTGCGTTCAATCATTCACAGATCCCTATGACAAGCCCTCTAATTAACAGCAGCAATGGCCATTACTACGAATTCGTAGCGGCCAACACGTCTTGGAGCGCGGCGCTGCAGGCTTCTGCCAGCAAGACCTACAAAGGCATGGTGGGCTATTTGGTCACCCTTACAGGATCACAAGAGCAGCAATTTGTTACCAATTACTTAAATTCTTTTGGCTATGCCCAACCTGCGTATTTCTGGGCGGGCGGTTCTGACAAAGACGCCGAGGGCACTTGGACATGGGCCAGTGGGCCCGAAGCCGGCACGCTAATCAGCTTGGGCTACAGCAATTGGTTCCCAGGAGGTGTGGGTTATGACTCACAACCCAACGGCACCAGGGTTCAGGCT
>JACCDH010698406.1_pt1 | contig 22683 bp, 28 predicted proteins | sample 7442481 | NCBI WGS metagenome assembly JACCDH01 (sample SAMN15323433, study PRJNA562643) | freshwater metagenome | isolation source: river surface water | place: USA:Blue River Watershed | collected 2017-08-15
TGTGGACCCGCGCGCTGCTGGAAGCCTGCCGCGAACCGGCGGCTTCCAGCCCTGCACTGCGCACCGTGGTCGCGGTCGACCCTCCGGCTTCGGCTGGCGGGGACGAGTGCGGGATCGTGGTCTGTGCACTGGGCGAAGATGGGCTGGTGCGCGTGCTGGCCGATGCCTCGATCGCCAGGGCCAGCCCCGAACAATGGGCCCGCGCCGCTGCCAATGCCGCCGCTGCCTGGCAGGCTGACCGCGTGGTGGCCGAGGCCAACCAGGGCGGCGCGATGGTCGAAAGCGTGCTGCGCGCCGCCGAAGTGGCCCTGCCGCTGCGGCTGGTCCACGCCAGCAAGGGCAAGACCGCCCGCGCCGAACCGGTCGCCGCGCTTTATGAGGCGGGCCGCGTCCGCCACGCGGGAACCTTCCCGGCGCTGGAGGACCAGCTCTGCGGCATGGTCACCGGGGGTGCCTATCAAGGCCCCACCCGCTCCCCCGACCGCGCCGACGCGCTGGTCTGGGCGCTGACCGAGTTGGCGTTGCGACCCAAGACCCAGCCACGGGTGTGGCTGGGGTGACTGTTCAATCCCGGTGAGTCAGCCCGGACTTGTTCCGGGCCAGTGCTTCCTTCAACCTAAGCCGATGCGCGTTTTCGAACCGACGGTCTATATCCTTGCCAGCCATTATCGGGGCCGGCTGTATACCGGCGTCACCACCGACTTGCTGGCCCGCATCTACCAGCACCGTGCCCAAACATTCGGTGGTTATACCGCTGACCGTGAGATCAAGCGGCTGGTCTGGTTCGAACGCCACGACGAAATCGAAGCCGCGATACGCCGCGAAAAGACTATCAAGCGCTGGCCACGCCAGTGGAAGTTCAACCTCATCGAATTGCCCAATCCCGACTGGTGCGACCTGGCCGAAGCGTTCGGTTTTCCGCCGCTAGGATGAAGAAGAAGCACTGGCCCGGAACAAGTCCGGGCTGACCTCAAGCAGGCTGCCGCGCCGCTCAACAACAGCTACCGGAGACAACCATGTCCTTCCTTCAGACCCTGGCCGCTGCCTTCAAGGGCGGCGCGTCGGCGCGCGTGCCCTTGGCGCGCACTTTCACTTCGCCCTGGCTGTTTGCCGATGGATCGGCGCGGGCGCCGTTTGAATATTCGGGCGCGGTCAAGCGGGCCTATCTGGATAACCCTGTTGCCCAGCGGGCGGTGCGGCTGGTGGCCGAGGGGATTGGCGGGGCGCCCTTGCTGCCCTGCGATCCGCGCCTCACCGCACTGGTCCGCGCCACTTCGGCCGGGCAGGCCTTGCTGGAGACGCTCAGCGCGCAGCTGCTGCTGCACGGCAATGCCTATGTCCAGGTGATAAAGGACGGCGCGGGCCGCCCGGCCGAGCTGTTCGCGCTGCGGCCCGAGCGGGTTTCGGTGATCGCGGGTGAGGATGGCTGGCCGGCGGCCTATGCCTATCGCGTGGGCGAGAAGAGCCTGACCATCCCGGTGCTGGACGAGGATGCCAGCCCCAACCTGATCCACATCCGCCACTTTCACCCCGGTGACGACCACTATGGCGCCGGCTGCCTGGCTGCCGCTGATCAGGCGGTGGCGGTGCACAATGCCGCGTCTGACTGGAACCGCGCGCTGCTGGAAAACGCCGCGCGGCCATCGGGCGCGCTGGTCTATGATCCGGGCGATGGCGGCGGGCTGAGCGCGGATCAGTTTGAGCGGCTGAAGGCGGAACTGGGCGCGGCCTATTCCGGCATGGCCAATGCCGGGCGGCCGCTGCTGCTGGAAGGCGGGCTGAAGTGGCAGGCGCTGAGCCTCTCCCCCGCTGACATGGATTTTGCCGGGTTGAAGGCCGCCGCCGCGCGCGACATTGCCCTGGCCTTCGGCGTCCCTTCGATGCTGCTCGGCCTGCCGGGCGATGCGACCTATGCGAACTACCGCGAGGCCAACCGCGCACTGTGGCGGCTTACCCTGTTACCGCTGGCGGGTAAGATCCTGTCGGCGCTGGGCGAAGGGCTGGCACCCTGGTTCCCGGATGACGTGCTGGCGATCAATCTCGATCAGGTGCCGGCCCTGGCGGAAGACCGCGAGCGGCTATGGAGCCAGGTCAGCGCCGCCGATTTCCTCTCAAGCGATGAAAAGCGCGCCATGCTGAACCTCGCTCCTGCGGAGAACAAACAATGAACAGAGACGACATGCTGGCCGGCTTGCTCGCCCAGGCGGCCGATGAAGGCGCTGACCTGGTCACCCTGCGCGCCGTGATCGAGGAGGCCAGCGAACTGGGGGCCGAGCGCGTCCTGGCCCGGATGGGGCTGGACGATGCCAATGCCCACGGCGATCTCAATGAGTTGCGCGAACTACTGCAGGCCTGGCGCGATGCCAAGGCCAGCGCGTGGAAAGCGGCAATCGGCTGGGCCGTGCGCGGCTGCCTGGCGCTGGTGCTGATCGGCATGGCCTTCAAGCTCGGCGCAACGGGGCTGCTGAAGTGAGGTTCGCCGGCTATGCCGCGCTGTTTGATCGGCGCGATGCCGGGCGCGACACCATCCGCCGCGGCGCCTTTGCCCGCACGCTCATGGAACGCAGCGACCCCCTGCCCCTGTTCTGGCAGCACCATCCCGAACAGCGGATTGGCTGGATCGAGCAGGCCGGTGAGGATGCGCGGGGGCTGCGGGTGGTCGCCTCGATCGACAACCCCGAGGGCGGAGCCGCGGCCGCGCTGAAGGCCGGGCGGGTGACCGGCCTGTCCTTCGGCTACCGCGCCCGCAGCTTTACCCGATCTGCCGACGGCCGCGATCTGACCGCGGTCGATCTGTTCGAGGTGAGCCTGGTCAGCCGCCCGATGCAGCACGGCGCGCGGGTCCACTTGATTTCGAAAACAATTGATGCATAACGCTTTTCTGTTTCAAATCGGGGGTCAGGAAATTGAGGGGCAACCTTGCGGCCTACGCCATTTGCGGGGCCTGCGCGTTCTTGTGGATCAGCGCTGCTTTCATCGTCGGGTTCCCCGGCCAGATGTTCGCGCTCGACTGGCGGGAACTGGCGTCAGAGTTCATCCACGGCGCGCATAATGAAAACCTGCTGATCCCCTTTCTGCTGTTTGTTGATGTCCTGATTGCAATCTGGCTCGATCACCTGGTGACCAGCCGTGCACAAACGGCGATGATCGCCATGAGCGGGGCAATCTACATGCTGGTGACCGGACTTGCGCCGCAATACGGCGATCCCCACCTCAGCCCCGAGCATGACGCCAATACCCACTTCTGGCTTTTCATGGTCGCCTTAATGTGCTTAGCAATTGTACGTTTTATCACGTTGATGCCCAAGCCATTCGTCCCAGTTGCCCCGGCGTCAGTCCTGCCGGGCACCGGCCACGGTGAGAAAGGTCCCAAGGCATGATCTATCTATCCATCGCCTGCCTGATCGTAATCGTGCTTGCCTATGCCGCAGGGCCGCAGGGCGAAATGACCCATGCTGCCGTTTCCGGCGGACTGCTGAGCCGGGTCCGGCGCTTTCCGCTCGCCGCCTTCTACAAGGACGTTGATGGCAACCCGATTGACCTTAGCCAGGCCATCCTGGCCAAGGCCACCGGATCGTCATGCCTCAAGTTCGGAATTCGCGACGGCGCTGTCGTGATCGCAAAGGAATTCGATGCGTCGCACGATGAACTGACGCCCGGTCAGCTGGTCATCATCAATTCGCCGCGCGAAGATGGTTCACGGCCACAGCGCTTCCGCTGCGTGCACCATGTCGATGGTGATGGCCTGGTGCATTTTGTCGCCAGTGACCGCAGCTTCAAGGCGAAGCCACTGGAAGACGTTATTGGCAAGGTCACCCACGTCAGCTCATGAGCTAAGCGTTAGAATTCCAGCCCCCGAAGGCCGCCCCTAACCGGGCGGCCTTTTCTTTTCCGGCCGCCCGTGGGGCGGCCTTTTTCGTGAAAGGTAAGTGCCCCATGGATTCCCAAACCACGCCCGATCCGCTCGACGCCTCGTTCGATCTGGTCGCCCGCCAGGATGCGACCGACGCAGCCCTTGGCGAACTGCGCAGCGATGTTGACGAGGTGAAGGGTCGGCTCGACAAGGTCAGCCGCGCCGCCGCCCGTCCGGCCCTGTCAGGAGCCGCCCCGTCCAGCCCCGAGCTGAAGGGCTTTGTCGAAGGCTATTTGCGCCAGGGTCGCGAGACGGAGCTCAAGGCCGTCAGCGGCGCCGTGGCTGCCGATGGCGGCTTTGCCGTCCCGCGTGAGATCGATGCCCTGATCGCCGCCCAGCTCAAGACCATCAGCCCGATCCGGGCGATTGCGCAGGTCGTGCAGGTCGGCACGGCGGGGTATCGCAAGCTGGTCACCTCGGGCGGCACGGCCTCGGGCTGGGTCAGCGAAACCGCCGCCCGGCCCGAAACCACCACACCCAAGTTCAACGAGATCGTTCCGCCAATGGGCGAACTCTATGCCAACCCGGCGGCCAGCCAGGCCATGCTTGATGACGCGGCCTTTGACCTGGAAGGCTGGCTTTCCAGCGAGATCGCCGCGGAATTCGCCCGCGCCGAAGGCCTGGCCTTTGTCAACGGCACCGGCACCAACCAGCCGCGCGGTTTCCTGCAGGCGCCCAATGCCGCCACGGCCGATGCCACCCGTGCGTTCGGCACGCTGCAATTTATCGCCAGCGGCAATGCCAGCGGCTTTGACACCGCGCCTGAGCTGAAGCTGATCGACCTGGTCCACTCGCTCAAGTCCGGTCACCGCCAGGGCGCAAGCTTTGTCATGAATTCAAAGACCATGGCCGCCGTGCGCAAGTTCAAGGCGGCGGACGGCACCTTCCTGTGGCAGCCCGGCGTGCTGGAGGGCCAGCCTTCGCGCCTGCTGGGCTATCCGGTGGTCGAGGCCGAGGACATGCCGGACGTGGCCGCCAATGCCCTGCCGATTGCCTTTGGCAACTTCAAGGCCGGCTACCTGATCGCCGAACGCCGCGCCACCACGATCCTGCGCGATCCCTTCACCAACAAGCCCTATGTCAACTTCTATGCCACCAAGCGCATTGGCGGGCAGGTGCTGGATAGCGATGCGATCAAGTTGCTGAAGATCAGCCTCTGATCGCCCTGGCTGGCGGGGCTGTTCCCTTCCCGCCGGCCCGCACCCGCGCCGCCTTCTCCCGGCGCGGGTGCCCCTGTTCCTTCCCTGTTTACGGAGGCCGCCCATGAAGCGGGCCATAATCACGCCCTTCGCGCTGGCCCCGGCGGCGCTGACTGAATTGAAAGACTGGCTGGGGATCACCACTCCGGCCGACGAAGCGCAGCTGACCGCACTGCTGCGCACCGCCATCGAACACTGCGAGGACTTCACTGGCCTGATGCCGCTGGAGCAGACCTGCGAGGAGATCCTCCCGGTCCTGCCGGGCTGGCAGGCGCTGGGGGCCCGACCGGTCCAGTCGATCACCCAAATCCTGGGCATTCCCGCCGAGGGCGCGCGCTTCGCGCTGCCGGTCGACGCCTATGCAATCGACCTGACAGCCGAGGGCACGGGCCGGGTGCGGGTCATCACGCCCGGAATCGCGGGCCGGATTGCAGTCCGCTACACGGCGGGCCTTGCCACCGCATGGACCGCGCTACCCGATGGCCTGCGGCATGGCATGCTGCGTCTTGCCGCCAGCCAGTACCGATCGCGCGAGAACGATGCTGCCGCGCCGGCCACACCACCCGCCGCCGTCGCCGCACTGTGGCGACCCTGGCGGCGGCTGAGGATTACCTGATGTTCGACCGGGCCTTCGCCGCGCTTGAAGCAGCCGCCCGGCGGCTGGCCGAAGCCCGCGCGGCAGAGCTGGCCCAGGCCCGGCGCGATCCGGCGCAGCGCTGGCGCTCGGCCCGGCTAATCTGGCCGCTGTTCACGAAAGGATAACCGATGGAAGTGCCCCTGCGCGCCGCGCTGATCGCCTGGCTGGCCAGCGATCCGGCCCTGAGCGCCAATCTCAACGCGGTTGTCGAGGAGGCAACGTCGCGCGCTGCCCTGCCCTGGCTGGCGATAGCAGCCAGCGCCAGCGGAGACTGGAGCACCAAGGACCAGATCGGCCGCGAAGTGCGTGTAGCGCTGGAACTGCATTGCCGCGGCGACCGGCCGGAGGCCGCCGCCACGCTTGTGTCCGCAATCGAAAGCCGGATTGCGGCATTGCCCGCGGTCCAGCCCGGCTTTCGTGTGGTGACCACCCAGTTCCTGCGCGCCCGCGCCGAACAACGCCCGGCCAATACCCGCGCGATCCTGATCGAATACCGTTTCCGGCTGCTGGCCGACTGATCCCGAAAGGAACCCGATATGCCCGCACAGAAAGGCAGCGCCTTCCTGCTCAAGATTTCCGATGGCGCCACCCCCGCCGTTTACCGCACGGTCGCTGGCCTGCGCACCACCCAGCTTTCCATCGCCGGCGACCCGGTGGTGGTGACGAGCAAGGAAAGCGGCGGCTGGCGCGAATTGCTTTCAGGTGCAGGAGTGCGCTCGGTCTCGGTCAGCGCAGCCGGGATCTTCCTGGGCTCCGCCGCCGAGGCGCAGGTGCGCAGCAATGCCATGTCCGGCGTGATCGACGATTATGAACTGAGCTTCGAAGGCGGTGAAAAGCTGCGCGGCCGGTTCCTGGTCCAGCGCCTGGACTATGCCGGCGACTTCAATGGCGAGCGTAATTACACGCTCGCGCTGGAAAGCTCCGGGCCGGTGGTGCCGGCATGACCGCTGCCAATCGCTGGCGCGGCGAGGCCCTGCTGGACCTGGCCGGACAGGCGCATGTGCTGCGGCCCAGCTTTGCCGCGCTCGTCGCGGCCGAGGAGGAGCTTGGCCCGCTGTTCGCGCTGGTGGAGCGGGCCGCGGCGGGCGAGCTTCGCCTGACCGAGCTGGTTGCGCTCTACTGGCATTGCCTGACCACCCGCGAGACGATGGACCGCACCGCCTTTGCCGAAGCCCTGGTGGCCGCTGGCCTTGCCGAAGCAACGAAGCCGCTGCGCGGGCTGCTGGCCCAGGTCTTGCAGGGCCGCGCCGAGGCGGCATGAGCGAACACTTTGGCCGGTCGGCACAGCTGCTGGCCGGGCACATGGCGCGCCTGTTCGGGTGGCAGCCGGATGCATTCTGGCGCGCCACCCCCGCCGAAGTCGCCACCGTTCTTGGCCCGCTCGATCCCGCCGCCAGCCCGCTCGACCGGGCGACCTTTGACCAGTTGATGGAGCGTGACCATGAGCAATCCCATTGATAGCCTGGTGGTGGACGTGCGCGCCAACACCCAGGGCTTTGCCGCCGATATGGCGGCCATGCGCGGCAGCTTCGAAGGCGGCCTGCTCGATGGCCTGGGCCGCGCAGGCGATGTGCTCGAGCGCGGCCTGCTGGGGGCAATCCGCAAGGGCAGCCTGGGTTTCGAAGACCTGCGCCGGATTGCGCTGAACGTGCTGGACCAGATTGCAGCCCAGGCCATCGACGGCCTGTTCGGTTCGGCCGAAGCCGGCAAAGCTGGCGGGCTGCTCAATCTGGGCGGGCTGGTTGGCTCGCTGCTTGGCCTGCCCGGTCGCGCCACGGGCGGACCGGTCAGCCCGGGCCGCAGCTATGTCGTGGGGGAGCGCGGGCCGGAACTGTTCGTCCCGACCAGCGCCGGCCGGATCGAAACCGGCGCGCCCTCGCGCAATCGCGACGTGCGGGTGGCGATCACCATCGCCGCGCCGTCCGGCACCTCTGCCCCGCAAGCGCTGCAACGCTCTGGCCGCCAGGTCGCCAGCGCGGTTCGCCGGGCGCTGAGCGAACTCTGATCAAGGAGCCCGACCATGGCTTTCTGGCTCGCCCCGAAACGCGAAGGGCAGGACAGCGACTGGATCCAGCGCTTCGACCCGCGCTTCTGGACCGTCGACTTTCCGCGTCCGATGATGGCCGCGCTGACCACCCCTGCGCCCGATGCCTTGCGGGTGGATTGCGCCTTCCTGACAGAAGGTGACCTGGCCGGCCTGATTTGGGACAGCACCGACCGCTGGGGCCACCCGCTGCTCTGCTATGCGACCAATCGCGATTATTCGCGCACCACCTTGTCGTTCCGCTGGCGTTCGGGCGGCCTAATCCCGCTGGACGGGGTCAATGGCCCGACGCTGACCATCGAAGGCCGCGATGCTACGGGGACGGAGCGGACCTGGTATGTCCGGCTGTGGGCCTATGCCAGCGGCACGCCGGAAGATGCCCAGGTTATGCTGCCGTTCTCCGCGCTCAATGCTGGATGGGCCGGCGATGGCGAACCGGTCCACCCCGCCGCGATCGACCGGATGTTCATTTCGCTCGCGCCGCCGGGACATGTGCCGGCCAGCACGGCGGCCCTTCCGGTGGAAGCCGAAGGCTGGGCCGAACTATCGGCAATCCGCTGCGAAGGCGCGGGCGCCATGCTGGAAATCGGCGACGTTATCGTCCCGCCGCACGGCCTGGCCATCGCCAGCGGCTATGACGATGCCTACAACCAGGCCCCGGCGCGCCTGATCCGCACCGCGCGGCAACTCGGTTACCGGGGCAGCCTGCTCCACTATGTCGGCATGAGCCATTTCATGCGGCTCGCCATGAGCGATCAGGGCGCGCAGGTTGCAGCTGGCAGCGACCCGCTGTGCACCCCGGCGCGGGCCTGGCACGCTGAGTGGCTTGCCCTGGCCAAGGCGGGCGGGTTCAGTCCGATCCTGTCGCTGTCTTATGAACTTCTGGCCCAGTACTGCCCGGCAAGCTGGCAGCAGCGCGCCAGCAATGGTGATCCCGCCCGGACCGGCTGGGTGCCGCCTTCCGCGCTCTTGTCTCCGGCAAGCGGCCCGGCGATGGCCTGGGTGCAGGGCGCCGGCGCGGCCTTCGCCGCATTGATGCTGCAGGCGGGCACGCCGGTCCGCTTCCAGATCGGTGAGCCGTGGTGGTGGATCATGGCCGATGGCCGGCCATGCCTCTACGACGATGCGGCCAAGGCTGCCGTTGGCGGCAATCCAGCGGTGATTACCGACCTGCGGGCCGATCTCAACACCAGCCAGAAAGCGCTGCTTGATCAGGCCGGGGCCTTGCTTGCGGCTTCGACGCTGGCTTTGCGCAATGCTGTGCGCGCTGCGGCTGCGCCCGCGCAGGCCGAGGTCTTGCTGCTGGTCTTCCTGCCAACCCTGCTGGATCCGGCCATGCCCGAAGCACGGCGCGCCAATCTGCCAGCGGGATGGGCCCATCCGGCCTTCGACCGCCTGCAGATCGAGGATTATGACTGGCTGACAGCGGGCAACGATGCCGCGCGCCGCGCAGGCTATGCCCTGGCCGCGGCCCGGCTGAACTATCCCGCCGGGCAAACCGATTACCTGGCCGGGTTCGTGCTGCGTGCCGACCAGCGCGCGCAGTGGCGCCAGATCGATGCCGGCCTGGATGAAGCAGCTGGGCGCGGCGTCCATGAACGTTTCGTCTGGGCCATGCCGCAGGTCTGCCGCGACGGATTTGTCCGCCTGCCCCCTTCCAGCGACGAGGATACCATGCTGCCGTTTGACGACGTTCCCTATCCGCTCGCGCTGGGGCGCGATGCCACTGTGGTGCCAGAGTTTTCAACCAGCGTGGCGACCACCGCATCGGGCCATGAGCGCCGCAACAGCCTGTGGTCTGACGCGCGGCTGCGCTTTGATGTAGGGCCAGGCATCCGGTCCGAAGCGGAACTTGGCGTGTTGCTGGCCTTCTTCCGCGCCCGGCGCGGCGCGGCGCGGGGCTTTCGGCTGCGCGACCCGACCGACTTCAGCTCCAACGCCATGACCGGCACGCCAGGCCCGCTCGACCAGCTGCTGGGCAGCGGCGACGGAACCCGCTCCACCTTTGGCTTGGTCAAGCGTTATGGCAGCGACGATGCCGCACAGGTCCGCCGCATCACGCGCCCGGTGGCGGCCAGCGTGGCCGTCAGCATCAATGGCAGCTTGGCGAGCGGCTGGACGCTCCAGCCGGGTGGTTTGATCAGCTTTGCCAATGCACCCGCGGCGGGGGCGACGGTTCGCGCCGGGTTCCTGTTTGACGTCCCCGTGCGGTTTTCCGAAGACCGGCTGGAGCTTTCCGGCGCCACGTTCGCAGCTGGCGAGATGCCCTCGGTCCCGATCGTCGAGCTGCGCGAGGACGGCCTGTGAGCCGCGTCTGGTTTGAGCAGCCGCTGGAAACAGTCGCCCCCTTCTGGCGGATTCTGCGCAGGGACGGCGTGGCGCTGGGCTTCACCGCCCATGACCGCGACCTGTGGTTTGATGGCATCACCCATCGCGCCGCGCCTGGCATGATCCCATCGGCCATTCGCCGCAGCGCCGACCTGGAACCTGACAGCGCCGAGGTGGAGGGCGCGCTTAGCCACGATGCACTGAGCGCCGAAGACCTGGCCAGGGGCCGGTTCGACCGCGCCCGGATCCTGATCGGTCTGGCTGACTGGGAAAGCCTGGAACGCCATGTGCTGTACCGCGGGACGATTGCCAGCATCAGCGAAGAGGCGGGGCGTTTCACTGCCGTGCTGCAATCACGCAAGGCCGAACTGCAAGTCGATCCGGTTCCCCGCACCAGTCCGACATGCCGGGCATCGTTCTGCGGGCCGGGCTGCATGCTTTCGCCGCTGCGCTTCACGCATGAGGTGCGGGTAACCGGTCAGTCACCTGATACCAATGCCGTCATGCTGGCCTCCCCCGTACCCTTGGTGCAACTTGCCGGCGGCATGCTGCGCTGGCTTGACGGTCCTTATGCCGGGCAGACGATGGGAATAGTCGCCGCCACTCCCGCCGGACTGGTGATCGATACACCGCTTGATCGGGCCATGCCCCCTGGCACCGCGGCGATCGCGCGTGAGGGTTGCGACCGGACGCTTGGCACTTGCCACACCCGCTTTGCCAATGCCGCCAATTTCCAGGGTGAGCCGTTCCTGCCGGGGAACGATCAGCTGGCCCGCTATGCCAGCCCGGCCCAATGAGCGCGGCCCTTGCCGCCGCGGCGGTGGCGCTGGAAGGGCGCCCCTGGCGATTGCACGGGCGCGATCCGGCAACCGGGCTGGACTGCGTCGGATTGCTTGCTGCCGCGCTGGCGGCTTTGGGGCGCCCCGTCTCTCTGCCGACCGGTTATAGTCTGCGCCTCTGCGACCCCGGCCATTGGATGCCGGATCCGCCCACGCTGGGCTTTGAACACGCTTTGGGGTCGGTTGAAGCGGGCGACGTGGTGCTGCTGCGGTTGGGGCAGGCGCAGGTTCACCTGTTGATTGCCGGCCCTGGTGGCGGCTGGGTTCATGCCCATGCGGGCCTACGACGGGTCGTTCGCCAGAACCAATTGCCCGACGGCCAGATGCTTGGCCGCTGGCGCCTTATTTCCTGAGGAATTCAACCATGGCTACGCTGGTCTTCTCGGCGATCGGAACGCTGCTTGGCGGGCCGATCGGCGGTGCAATCGGGGCGCTGGCCGGGCGCCAGATCGATGCACTGATCTTCACGCCAGGCGCCCGCCAGGGCCCGCGACTGAACGAGCTGTCACTGTCTGCATCCAGCTATGGCCTGGCCATGCCGCGGCAGCACGGCAGCGTGCGCACCGGCGGGCAGGTGATCTGGGCGACAGACCTGATCGAGCAGAGCAACCGCCAGGGCGGCGGCAAGGGCCGCGCCGCGACCGTCACCTATTCTTACACCGCATCCTTTGCCGTGGCGGTATCCAGCCGGCCGATAACCGGAATTGGCCGCATCTGGGCGGATGGCAAGCTGCTGCGCGGCGGGGGCGGCGATCTGAAAGTTGGCGGGGCGCTGCGCGTTTATAACGGCCATGCCGATCAGCAGCCCGATCCGCTGATGCTTGCGGCCGAGGGTGGATCCTGCCCGGCCTATCGCGGATTGGCCTACCTGGTGTTCGAGGACCTGCAACTGGCCGAATATGGCAATCGCATCCCGACCTTGAGTTTCGAGGTTTTCGCCGACGCCGGTTCGCTTGACCTGCAAGCCATCCTGGCACCAGTGATCCCGGACTGTGCGGCCACGGTGCCATTGGCGGGACTGGACGGCCTGACCATGGAGGGCTCCGCGGGCGATCTTCTGCGCCAGCTCGACCCCCTGTTTCCGCTTGATTGCGATGCCTGCGACACCCTGCTGACCATCCGCCCTGAACGCGCCCAAGCGATGCCCATCGTGCTGCCGGAACCGGCCGTGTCGCAGGCCAGCGACGAATTTGGCCAACAGTCCGGCTTTGTCCGGCACCGCTCGCTCGACGGCGAAACTCCCTTCAGCGTCCTGCGACATTACGATCCGGATCGCGACTATCAGCCTGGAGCCCAACGCAGCCCCAGCCTGATCGCGAAGGGCCAGCCCCGAGTGCTGGACCTGCCCGCCACCATCACTGCCACGGCAGCGCGCAGCCTGATCGAAACCGCCAGCAGGCGCGGAACCTGGGCACGCCACGGGCTGGCCTGGCGCATCACCCAGCTGGATCCGGAGGTCCGCCCTGGTAGCCTGGTAAGCTTGCCGGGCGAGCCGGGCCGGTGGCAGGTCAAAGCCTGGGAGTGGCGGAGCGAGGGGATCGAGCTGCAGCTGGTAAGGGCTGCACCAGACTGGCCCGGGGCAGCCGGGGCGAGCGATCCCGGACGGATCGGCCGCGAGCCGGATCTGGTTCAGGGGCCAACCAGCCTGGTCGCCTTTGAATTGCCCTGGGACGGAAATCCGGCGACGCCCGTGCCGCAGCTGTTGGCCGCGGCCGGGGGTGGCAGTGGCTGGTCAGGAGCCAGCCTGCTGGTCGATCAGGGCGATGGCAGCCTGCGCCCGCTGGGCAGTACCGGCCGGACTGGTGCTGTTCTTGGGACCAGCAGCGATGCCCTGCCCAATGGCTCATCCTTGCTGTTTGATCGCGCTGCAACCGTCACGATTGCGCTGCTTAACCCGGATGCGGCCCTGACCGACGCCACACTGCGGCAACTGGCCCAGGGCGCGAACCGGGCCCTGCTGGGTGACGAGATCATCCAGTTCACCACTGCCCGGCCGCTGGGTGCGGGGCGCTGGATGCTATCCGGCCTGCTGCGCGGGCGCGGCGGGACCGAACATGCCGCGGCGGGGCACACTGCGGGGGAACCCTTTGTCTTACTGGATGGCCCGCTGGTCCCGCTCGATCCCGCTATAGTCGGGGCGGCCGGCATGACGGTTGCAGCGCTCGGCCTTGCCGATCCAGCCCCGGCCCTCAGCCAGGTTCGCCTCGCCGGCCTTGGCTGGCGCCCGCTGGCCCCGGTCCACGGCCTGGCAGTGGATGCAGCGGACGGTGGGCTCGAACTGCAATGGACCCGCCGGGCCCGCGGCGGCTGGCGCTGGGACGATGGCGTAGAGCTGCCGCTCAATGAGCAGCGCGAGGCTTACCGCGTCGAATTTGGCGAGCCTGACGCGCCGCTTGCGCGCTGGGATTGCCCGACAGCCCGTTTGCACATCGCCGGTTCGCAATGGTCCAGCCTGTCCGCCGCCGCACCGGGCGGCAGCTTTATGGTGCGCCAAATCGGTGACCGCGCCGCATCGCTACCCCTCACCATCCGACCCGTCTGACAACAAACAGGATCACACCATGCCCGAACCGCTATTCCCGGACAGGACCCCGCGACTCGACCTCCCCCTGCTCTTTGCGGGGCAGAGCCAGCGCGAAGCCTTCGTGAATGAAACTTTCGCCCGGCTCGATGCCCTGGTGCACTGCGCGATCGAGGCGCCCGCTGGCGCGCCGCCCGCAATGCCGCAGGATGGGCAATGCTGGCTGGTGGCGCCGGGTGCCAGCGGCGCCTGGACCGGGCTGGAAGGAACGATTGCCTCTTACCAGCAAGGCCAGTGGCTGTTTCACCATCCGCGTGACGGCTTGTATGTGCTTGATAAGTCGACTGGCCAGCGGCTCCATTATCACGGTTCATGGCGAGCCGCGGTGAAACCGGCGCTGCCGCTCGGAGGTGCCGTGGTTGACGTGCAGGCTCGCACCGCAATCGGGGCGATGGTGGATGCCCTGGTGGCAGCGGGGGTTCTGCCGACGCAGTAATCCGGCGACGAATCGTGGCTTTTTCGCGGAGAGGCGGGACGCGATTGCGACATTATTGCAACAGTTCGGCGCTTTGCCTGCTTGCACGTACTAGTATATACAGTTAGATACGAGCAACTCGGTGGTTCAATCCTGTTACAAGGGGAAAACGATAATGCGGAAACTGGTCATTGGGATGGCACTTGCCTCCTCGGCCCTCGCGACGCCTGCCCTGGCCCGCGACGATTCTTGGTACGTCGAAGCTGATGCCGGTGGCATGATCGTCGAAGACATCAAGAACTTCACTGGGCTCAACGACGAAGGCTCGCTGGATCTGAAGACCGGCTATGACTTCGGTGGCATCGTCGGTTACGACTTCGGCGGTTTCCGCCTTGAAGCCGAAGCCAGCTATCGTCGCGCCGAAGAACAGGCCTTCTCGACCGTTACTGCCCGCTATGCTGACGCGAACGTTGGTGGCGGCGCCGAAGCGCTGAGCTTCATGCTTAACGGCCTGCTCGATTTCGGTGCGGATGATGGCCTCCAGGGCTTCATCGGTGGTGGCGTTGGCGTCGGCCGCGTCAAGAACGCCGTGCTCCTCTCGCCCGCTTCGCCGCTGTCGCTGGTCGATTCGGATACCGGCTTCGCCTGGCAGGGTCTGGCTGGCGTTCGCACGCCGCTGACCGACAACGTTGACGTCGGCCTGAAGTACCGCTTCTTCAACCAGTCTCACAACGATCTGGTGAACAATGCGGGCAACAACATCCGTACCCGCTTCCGTTCGCACTCGCTGATGCTGACGCTGGGCTACAACTTCGGTGGCGCAGAGCCAGTTGCACCGCCTCCGCCGCCGCCGCCGCCGGCACCTCCGCCGCCTCCGCCGCCCCCGCCGCCTCCGCCGCCGGCTGTGGTCTGCAACAAGGGCCCCTACATCGTGTTCTTCGACTGGGATAAGTCGGACATCACGCCGGAAGCCGCTTCGATCCTCGACAGCGCAGTTACGGCCTATGCCAATTGCGCCAATGTTCCGATCATGCTGGCTGGCTATGCCGACCGTTCGGGTACGCCTAAGTACAACCAGGGCCTGTCGGAGCGTCGCAACGCTTCGGTTCGCGGTTACCTGACCTCGCGCGGTATCGCCGATGGCGCCATCACCAGCCAGGGCTTCGGTGAAAACAACCCGCGCGTGCCGACTGCCGACGGCGTGCGTGAACTGCAGAACCGCCGGGAGGAAATCACCTACGGTCCGGGTTCGGGCATGTAATCAGCTCCCAAAAGGTGCTAAAGGTTCAGGGGGTCGGAGCAATCCGGCCCCCTTTTCCTTTGATGGGAGGGGGAGATGGAGAGACCGATGCTGCGTTATTTGCCCCCCGCTCTGATCGCCTTGGCTTTGGCCGGGTGCGCCACGACCACTACCAAATCTCGCAACCTTGCCACAGCAGAGCTTGCCGATGCGAGCGGCCGCCCGGTTGGCACCGCCGTCTTTTCACGGCGGGGTAATGAAACTCTCATCAACCTGAGCTTTGCGGGCACGCCGGGGGCGGTTCACGGCCTGCATTTGCATGCGGTCGGGAAGTGCGAGACACCCTTCACCAGCGCCGGGCCGCATCTTAACCCGGGGGGGCACCAGCACGGCAAGGATAACCCGATGGGATCACACCTCGGCGACCTGCCCAACGTGACCATCGGCCAGAATGGCGTGGGCACTGCCGATGCCAGCCTTGGGACAAACGCAGCGGCAATCGATGCAGCGCTGTTCGATGCAGATGGTTCGGCAATTGTGCTTCATGCCGCAGCCGATGACTATCGCACCGACCCTTCCGGCAACAGCGGTCCCCGGATCGCCTGCGGAGTGCTGACGCGCGGTTAGCGCCTAAAGCTTAAACGCCTTCGCCAGCGCGCTCGACCAGGGTGGCCTCGGCTTGCGGCACGGCCTTGTAGGCATAGACCAGCAAGGCGACCGCGATCGGGGCCACTGCGATCAGCGACAGGATCCCGGTTCGCAGATCGCCCACCAGCTTGCCATCAACCATGCTGCCAGCCAGGTCTGACACCTGCCCGACCATGTAGGGGCCGAAGCAGAGGCCAACCAGCGTCGTGCCCAGGAAGAACGAGGCTGTTGCCGTGCCGCGCATCCGCGGGAGCACCAGATCCTGGGTCGTCGCCGCCGCAGCGCCCAGCGCCGCAGCGCCAAACAGGCCGGCAAGGAAGTTCATGGCGTAGAACAGCACCGGGTTGGCCGTGGTATAGCCAATCCAGATCGGCAGGGCCGGAGCGACCACCCCGAACAGGATTACCAGGATCCGCCCGGCCGGGTTCTTCGCCCGCAGCGCATCGGCGACGCGCCCGCCGATAATCACGCCAAGGAAGCCGCTGATCGCGCCATTGGCACCCAGCCAGAACGCCAGTTCGTGCTTCGGCAGCTTGAGCACCTGTTCGGCATAGGGTGCCGACCAGAACGACAAGCCATAGGCCGCCAGCGAGACCATCGCATAGCCCAGGGTGGTGCAGATGAAGGCCGGGGTTCCCCAGATCAGGCGGAACGTCGCCGGGTCTTTCTGGCGCAGCACAGCGGCCCATGAGAACACCGCGTAATAGCCCAGCGCCACGGCCGACCATTGCGGAAGATTGCCGGTCAACTGGATCATGATCCAGGCGAAGGTGCACAGCCCTGCCGCCACCGCAATGTTGATTGCCAGCGCCCCAACCCCGCGGCGGGCGGCACCGATCAGGGTGAAGGGCGGCACGATGGTCGAAAGATCGGCAAGGAATTCGGCAAAGGGCCGGTCAGAGCTCTTGCTTGGGGTATCATCCATTGCCCCGCGCACCGGCTCGCGCAGGGTTGCCACCCACAGCGCGACCAGCAGGCCCGGGATACCCACTGCCAGGAAGGCAGCGTGCCAGCCGACCAGTCCCATCGGCCCGCCCCCGGGATAGGCCGCATTCCAGACCTGACTGATCTTCGCACCGATCAGCAGCGACACCCCGCCGCCGAGGTAGAGCCCCGATGAATAGATCGCGAGCGCCGTCGCGCGCTGGCGTTTGGGGAAATAGTCCGAGATCAGCGAATAGGCGGTTGGGCTGGCGGTAGCTTCGCCAATTCCCACCCCCATGCGCGCCAGGGTCAAGGTCATCTGATTGCGCGCGAAGCCTGACAGGGCGGTCATCGTTGACCACAGCGCAAGCCCGATGCTGAGCAGCTTCACCCGGCTCCAGTTGTCAGCCAGGCGGCCCAGCGGAATGCCGAACAGGGCATAGAACACTGCGAAAGCCGCGCCGCCCAGAAAGCCCATGTCGCTATCGGTGAGATTCAGGTCCGCCTTGATCTCCAGCGCCAGGATCGAGATGATCTGCCGGTCAATGAAGTTCAGGATATAGACCACGACCAGAACGCTCAGAACGTACCAGCTGTAGGAGCTGGCCTCGCGCGGGGCAGCGGCGGTATCCTGGGCTTCGTTCACCTGGTCTCTCCCTGTCGTTGTCTTTGTTCTATGCGGCGTAGCGGGTCGGATCGGTCAGCCCGGCCTTGGCAAAGCCTTCGCGCCGCAGGCGGCAACTGTCACACAGGCCGCAAGCCGCGCCATCGGGCTGCGGATCATAGCAGGACCAGCTTAGCCCGGCGTCGAGCCCCAAGCGGTGCGCCTCGGCCGCGATTTCTGCCTTGCCGAGGAACTGGAGCGGAGCATGGATGCGCCAGTCATCGCCTTCAGCCCCGGCCTTGGTCGCCAGCCGCGCCAGATCCTGGAACCCGGCGATGAATTCGGGCCGGCAATCGGGATAGCCCGAATAGTCGAGCGCATTGACGCCAATGAACAAGTCGCGCACCCCTAACGCTTCAGCCCAGGCGAGCGTGAGCGACAGAAACACCAGGTTACGAGCCGGCACATAAGTGACCGGAATATCCGGACCAACGCCGTCCTTGGGAACAGCGATATCGTCGGTCAGGGCCGAGCCACCGAACCGCGACAGATCAAGCGGCAGGACCACGTGGCGCACCGCCCCGATCCGCTTGGCAATCGCCGCGGCAGCATCAAGCTCGCGGCGGTGGCGTTGATTGTAATCGATCGTCAGCGCGTTGACTGCATAGCCCGCTTCCTGCGCGAGTCCGGCGACCACCATGGAATCGAGGCCGCCCGAAAGGAGCACGACAGCCTGGCGCTGTTGGGAATTGGCAGCGGAAGACATTGTCGCTGGGCTAGCCTGAGCCGAGCCCCATGGCAACCGCGCTCAATGCTTAGCCGCCGCAATCACCGGTGCGGCGCGCCTCTGCGCTAAATTCAAACGGCAGGCCCTCGGCAATGCCCTGGGTTTCGATCTGCACCAGTCGGCTCGTTTCGCGCCGTACGCTGGTCCGGCCATAGCCGCGCCCACGGCAGGTGTACTGAACGGTAACCTGATCGGCCCGGTCATCAACCACCAGCCGCTCACAATTGAGCCCCTCATGGCGCAGCTGGATCAGCTTACGGCCATTATCCAGGCAAATCGGATAGGATCGGCGGCTGGCATCGCGCAGCCGGATTTCCCAGCGGCCCGGCTCAATCTGATCGAGCATGGCCAGCCCCGATCGCTGGCCGGCCGCAGGCGCGGCCAGCGCGGCCCCGACCGCCAGAGCCCCCGCCATCATCCGCATCAGCACCTTGCGCACGCCATCACTCCCCCCGATGCCCGTCCCCGCGAGATTGCGGAAGGGCCAGGGTTTCCCGTATCTATCATGCTGCGAATGGCGGTTAAAGCGTGTTTTTCTGTCGACGAAGCGTTGTTACACGCCGATCTGGAACAGTTTTGAACAAAACGCGCAGTCAACTTCGATCAGACCCGCGGCATTGCGCATCTCGATCCGCTCTTCCTCGGGAAACTTGGCGAGGACGGATTGGTAATGCGCGATCGAGCAGCGGCATCCGCGTTGCAGGCTACCGCCAGCTTCAACGCGGACCTCGCTCTCGTCATGGAACAGACGCCAGACCAGGGCTTCAAGCGACAGATCCGGATCGACCAGTTCTTCAAGCCGGGTGCTGCCCGCCAGAATCGAAACGTGTTCCCATTCCGGGTGGTCCATCTTCACGTGGAGCCGCTCCCGGCCCTCCTCGCCTTCAGCCAGGTGCTGGACCAGGATGCCGCCGCCAATGCAGCCGGCTGCCCCATCCCCGATGCCGACCCGGATCAGCGTTGGCACCTGCTCGCTTTGGGCGAAGTAGCTCTCGCAAGCTTCGGCAAGGCTCGCACCTTCCAGCGGGACGATCCCCTGATAACGTTGACCGGTTGCGGCAAGATCAAAGGTGACGGCCAGATAGCCCTTGCCGAACAGGGCGAAGAGGCTGGGGTTATGGCCGAGTTGGGCCAACCGCTCGGCATCATGCCGGACATAACCGCGCAGTTCGCCATTGCGGTAATCGCAGACCAGCAGATCGACCACGCCCGATTCGGTCTGGGCCTGCATCGTCAGCTGGCTGTCTTCGTCCTTCAGCAAAGTGCCAAGCAGGGCCGCCAGCACCAGGGCCTCGGCCAACAGGCGGCGAATTGGCGGGGGGTAATCGTGCGCGGTCAGGATCGTATCGAGCACTGGCCCGAGGCGCACGACCCGCCCCCGGGCATCACGCCCGGGGATGGAAAAGCGCAGCACCCGGTCATACCCGGTTTCACCGGCATCGATATGCTCCGGCAGGCTCATAGCTGACCGAAGACCCACCGCAGCACGCTCTTCTGGGCGTGGATGCGGTTCTCTGCCTCATCCCAGACGGCTGACTGCGGACCGTCGATCACGGCGTCGGTCACTTCCTCGTTGCGATGCGCGGGCAGGCAATGCAGGAAGGTGGCCGCCGGGCCGGCCAGGCCCATCAGCTTTTCGTCGACCTGGAATGGCGCCATGGCCGCAAGCTTGTTGTGGGCATGGTCCTGGCCCATCGAAACCCAGGTATCGGTCACCACCACGTCGGCCCCGCGCGCCGCTTCGGTGGCATCGTTGGTCAGGGTGATCGTGGCCCCAAGCGCGCGGGCCCGTTCGATATAACCGGCATCCGGCTCATAGCCCTTGGGCGTGCCGACCCGGACATTAAAGTGCAGCAGGCCGGCCGCCTCGATAATCGAATTGAGCACGTTGTTGCCATCGCCAAGCCAGGCCACTTCCAGGCCCGGCAGTGCCTTGCCGCGCTCCAGCAGGGTCAGCAGGTCGGCCATGATCTGGCACGGATGGCTTTCATCGGTCAGGCCATTGATCACCGGCACGCTGGCATAATGCGCCAGTTCCTCGATCTTGGCGTGATCGTCGGTCCGCAACATGATCACATCGGCCATGCGGCTGAGTACCCGGGCGGTATCGGCGATCGTCTCGCCGCGGCCAAGCTGGCTGGTGCCCGATTCCAGCGTGATCGCGCTGCCGCCAAGCTGGCGCATGGCGACATCGAACGAAACGCGGGTCCGGGTCGAATTCTTTTCAAACACCATCGCCAGGACATGACCGGCCAGCGGGGCATCCGCATCGACCTTGCCCTTGGGCCAGCCGGCGCGCGCGCCCTTGCGGTCAAGCGCATCGCTGAGCATGGCGACAAGCCCGTCACCGCCCGCATCCGCGAGGTTCAGGAAATACCGGGTCATGCCGCGGCTTCCGGCGGCTGGAAGCTGGCGGCACCGGCCGAAAGCTTGTCGAAGAACTCGTCGATTTCGGCATCGCCAATCACCAGCGGCGGGACGAGGCGAAGGGTATTGTCACCGGCCGCAACCGTCAGCAGGTGATGGTTATCGCGCAGGTGCGCCACGAAGCCGCGGGTTTCGAACTTCATCTTGATCCCCAGCATCAGCCCCTTGCCGCGGACCAGTTCGAACAGATCGGGGTAATTGCCGATGAACTGTTCCAGCCGGCTGCGCAGGCGTTCGCTGGTCGTGCGGACCTGGGTCAGGAATTCATCATTGGCGACCGCATCGAGCACGGCTTCGGCTGCGGCCATGGCCAGCGGATTGCCGCCATAGGTCGAACCGTGGGTGCCGATAATCATGCCCCGTGCGGCCTTTTCGGTCGCAAGGCAGGCACCGATCGGGAAGCCACCACCTAGGCCCTTGGCCGTGGCGACAACGTCGGGGACGATCCCGTACTGCTCGTAGGCATAGAGCGTGCCCGAGCGGGCGACGCCGCATTGCACTTCATCCAGTGCCAGCAGCAAATCATGCTCATCGGCGAGCGCACGCAGCCCCTGCATGAACGAGTCAGAAGCGGGGCGAATGCCGCCTTCACCCTGGACCGGTTCGACCAGGAAGCCCGCCGTGTTCGGGCCGATCGCCGCCTTGGCGCCCTCCAGATCGTCAAAATCAACATATTTGAAGCCGGGCAGCAGCGGCATGAAGCCCTTGTGCATCTTCGCCTGGTTGGACGCGCTGATCGTCGCCATGGTCCGGCCGTGGTAGGCGTTCTTGAAGGTGATGATCTCAAACTTGTGATCATTCCCGGCGTGCTGGTGGTAAGCGCGCACGGTCTTGATCGCACACTCCACCGCCTCGGCCCCGGAATTGGTGAAGAACACCGTATCGGCAAAGGTCAGGTCAACCAGCCGCTGGGCCAGGTGCTCACCCTGCGGGCTGCCGTAAAGGTTTGAGACGTGCATCAGCGTTTCCGCCTGCTTTTGGATCGCGCCGATCAGGCCTTTGTGCGAATGGCCCAGCAGGTTGACCGCGATCCCCGCCGCAAAATCGAGGTATCGCTGCCCATCTTCACCGATCAGGTGGCAGTGCTCGCCGCGCACCGGGCGAAAGCCGCAGCGGGGATAGACTGGCATGAGCGGAGTGATCGACATCGCTGATTTCCTTTGCTGGATGCGAGATATGCACGAAATGGAAAACGACAAATGGCGGCCCCGCGAAGGGCCGCCATTTGCGGAGTTCTAGGCCGTGGAATGCCCCGGGGCAACCCCGGGACTGGCACCGGCAGGTCAGCCCTGCAGCGGCACCAGGTTCACGGCCGAATACTTGCCTCGTCGGTCGACTTCGATGTCGAACTCAACCCGATCACCTTCGTTGAGGCCGGACATGCCCGAACGCTCAACCGCGCTGATGTGCACGAATGCGTCCGGCTGACCGTCATCACGCGTGATGAAGCCAAAGCCCTTCATTGCATTGAAGAACTTGACCGTTCCGGTCGCCTTGTCGCCCGTCAGCTGGCGCTGCGGAGCAGCTTCACGCTTGGGGGCTTCGATAAGGTCGCCAACAATCTCAAGGTCGCTGGCGGAAATCTTGCCGCCACGATCGACCAGGGTGAACTTCAGCGTCTGGCCCTCGGCCAGGCTTTCCAGCCCGGCGCGCTCAACCGCGCTGATGTGCACGAACACGTCTTCGCCGCCTTCATCGCGCTGGATGAAGCCGAAGCCCTTGCCCGCGTTGAAGAACTTTACGGTGCCGGAACCTTCGCCAACAACCTGGGCGGGCATGCCGCCGCCACCGCCGCCGCCACGCGGAGCGCCACCGCCGAAACCGCCGCGACCACCGCCACCGCCGCCGCCGAAGCCGCCGCGATCACCGCCGCCAAAACCGCGACCCGGGCCACCAAAGCCACCGCGATCACCGCCGCCAAACCGGTCGCCGCCGCCGAAACGATCGCCGCCGCTGCCCGCAAACGGATCGAAGCTGTCTTCGCCGAAACCGTCGCGCTTGTCACGGCCACGGCCGCGACGTCCTCTATCAAAACCCATAAACCCGAACGCACTTTCGTATCGTCCGCGAGCTCACAACCCTGGCCGCGCGGACGAA
>JACCDH010779027.1_pt1 | contig 22677 bp, 18 predicted proteins | sample 7442481 | NCBI WGS metagenome assembly JACCDH01 (sample SAMN15323433, study PRJNA562643) | freshwater metagenome | isolation source: river surface water | place: USA:Blue River Watershed | collected 2017-08-15
AAGCCTGTTCCTCAACGAGTTTGGATCATCGTGGAAGCCGGTGTCTAGTTCGCGGTTCAATCATGGTGCGATGCTGACCTCCGCCGTTGTGCAGGGTCGCGATTTTCTGCGTGCGCGCAGCGCTTCGAAGCGCAAGGCAGCAATGCCGGAAGGTACGCCTGTTATCTTTGCCGGTGGTCGCAGCCGTTTTCCGACCGACGAGGACGCCAAGACCTTTGCAAGCAATGTGTGGGCTACGCTAGACAAGGTATATAGCCGAGTGCCAGACATGGTTTTGATCCATGGCGGCGACACAAAGGGCGTCGACCGCCTGGCTGCATCCTGGGCCGAACGTCGCGGCGTTGTGCAACTGACCTTTGCCCTGGATATGCGGCTTGGTGCACGCGCCGGGTTCAAGCGCAACGAGCAGATGCTCTCGCTTGATCCGCGCTATATCATTGCGTTTCCCGGCAATGGTGTTCTGGAGCGTTTGGTCATCGATGCAAAGGCTCGGCGCATTACCGTTGTTGACCGCCGTGGTCCGATCGGAACTTGCCCTAAAGCGGTCAATCAAACCCCGTCCTGATATTACCGAGTTCCTTGCGCCAGCGCATGTTTGCGCTGGCGTATCTGGCGAGAGCGAAGGCGTCTTTCGTGCTTTCGAATTGCTGTGGATGGTCCGCAGCAGGTTCATGCAAAGGAGGACTTTATCATGACCGATTTCTCGCAGCTTGCGGCAGATTATCTCGCAGGCCAGGCTCAACGCGACGCTACCGCAGACGTCGAAATAGTCACAATGAAGGCGCTATTGCTTTTACATTTCAAGGCACATGGCATTGCCACGGTCGAGATCCGTTTCGATGGCTACGGCGACAGCGGTGCGATCGAGCAAACCACCTTCTTTGGTGTCGATGGCACGGTGGTCGAATGCCCCGACATCGCCGTTGCGCGCGAGGGCAGGGACGAGGTCAAGCTGGCCTCGCTGCTGGAAGACTTCGCCTATGAAGTGCTGGAGCGGCATCATGATGGCTGGGAGATAAATGATGGTGGATTCGGCGAATTGATCATCGACGTAGGCGAAGAGAGTTTCCAGCTCGACTGCAATCTTCGCTTCACGTCCTATAACAGCCATTCAACCGAATTTTGAAGGAAGGCATCATGGCACATTGCTATTATCACGCACTTTCTTCGGTTCGCAAATGGGGTGGGATTAGCGATGATTATCTTGCGCTGCACCAGTGGTTCGACGAATCCAAAGCCATTTTTGCAGACCCCAGACACCGCGCGTTGCGCCATCATGCAGAAGGCATATTCATGCTCGAAACATTGTTCGGTGCGACCATCACCAACTCCGACGGCAAGGTTGTTCCGGTTCGGCTCATCGGCGAGCAGCATGTCACCGAGGACTTGGGGTTCATCCCTTCCTTTGCGGATTGGGGCCGCCTTATCCAGCCGCAGACCTGGATGCTGAAGGGTCGCCAATTGGACCAGCCGACGAGCGACGCACCGCCCGAACCCGCACCAGCGGTGCCAGTCAGCCTTGCAGCATAAAGCCTACTTTGTATCCGGGCGAAGGGTTTGCACATCAGGGATGTTGGCCGCAGTTTGGCGGGTAGAATAGGCAATAAGCCAGCGTCCAGAAACATGTGCATTGGGTGCTCGCTGAAACCTCGAATCTGGGACCAGTCCGGCTGTGTGCGCGAACCTCCGGATGAATCAGCCAGCAGGCACTTGCAACCCCAACGCTACCGGCCGTGTTGCCCTTGGCAGGGCTGCCCGCACCACCCGGCGCTTAAGGGGTTCCCCGCAGTATCTGCGGTGCAAGTGCCTGCTGCCCGCTCCTCCTGTCTGGTTCGCAGCCGGGATGGTCCCGGATGCAAAATTCAGGAGAATACCCATGACAAATCTTGTTATCCTCGTTGGCCGTATCGCCCGCGATCCAGAAACCCGCACAACACAAAGCGGCTCGTCCATTACCTCGATCAGCGTTGTTACCGACCGCCCCGCACGCAACAAAGAGGGCAAAACATACAAGGACGAGAATGGCTATACCGCGAAGGACAGCGAGTTCCACCGGGTGACATGCTTCAATGGCCTCGGCCAGAATCTCGCCAAATATTGCACCAAGGGTCAGCTGGTTTCGCTGGAAGGCCGCATCCATTATTCGCAGTGGGAAGATGCTGAAGGCAACAAGCGCTACGGCTGCGAAATCTACGCCGACAAGGTCGACTTCCTGACCAAATCGCGCGAAAGTAACAATGAAGGTGCGCCGCCCATCGACGAAGATTGATTGGCAAATCGCTTCCTGCAATCAGGCCCCGATGGCATAAGCCGCCGGGGCCTTTTCTTTTGCTTGGGTATCGCAGGACGGCGGCACAGGGCATCGAGCCCGATGCCGCCGTGATTAGTACTTCAAGGTGCAGAAAGTCTGCTGAGCGCAGTATCGATTCCCAATGTCATCGATGCACGGATCAGCTGCTTGAGTTTAGCAGGTTCGATTGATGCAGTGTCACGATTGATCAGCAATCTGCCGAGTTCAGCCGCTGCTTCTTCGCGCAAGGTTGCCTCACGCGCGTCGAGCAATCGGCGTTCTTCACAGAGCTTCCTCAAAGCTTCGAGCGCATTGGGTTTGGACCGGGCCATATAAGTTCCTTTCACTGGCCATAGTCCCCTCCAACACGTCTTTTGGCAGGCGGTTAGCCTGTAGGAAAATGTTTTCTGGCGCTGGATTGTTGAGGGGCTCTGTCGCGGAGAGGAAGGAGGTTTCTATCACAGATTTATAAGTGTGATGCGCGCTTGGGGGCCGCCTCAAGGACGACGGGGCCCCACCATTTTTCCGCCAGCCGACTTTGTCGCCTGCCGAAAAAATCGTTGCCCCCATCGCCGCTGGCGCGGCCGCGCTAAGGCGCGGTCCTTGACCCGTCCCGTCGCACGCATCCGCAAATTGCCTGTTGTTTCACAACAAACTTCAGGAGGATATTATGAACGGTTCACAAGCACTTTCCATTACCGATCGGCAGGCCGACGAGCAGGCGATGATTGCAGCGCATAATTGCGCGGTTGCCCGGTCGTTTCACAGCTACTTCAACCAGTATATTCTGACCGACCATGAGCGCGGATATATCGTCATCGACGAAGGTGATTATGGCGCTCTGCCGCAGCACTTGATGGACCGAGTGGTCGATTCCGTGCCGAGCAAGATGATCGACGAACATTGATCTTTTAATCACGAGGAGGAAGTCCATCAGGGCTTCCTCCTTTTTTCTTGTTCAAGGGGCTTTTTGGATAGCCTTTTCGGCAGCCTCATCATCTCAATTTGGCGATGCTGAACATCAATTGCCCGCGGTCCCGCCGGTAAGATTTGCAAACCCGAACATCGCATCAAAACAGCATAACCGGATCGAATTTGAAGCTGGGGAATTAAGCACACCCTACGCGACGGGTCGCTGCTTAGAATCTTCATGGTTTCAACAAGATAAGGCAGAATATAGCTAGTGGTAACTTTCCAATTGAAAATGATTTGTGGATTTCAGGTGCATTGAATCCAAATCACTAATTGCCAAAACGGCGTAAAACTGCGCCCCTCCATGTTCTTGACATGTTCTAGATCGTGACTTAAATATAAAGCGGCCTTTCGCAAGTGTGACCGGGCTCCTTTTGGTAGAAAGGAGTCCACAATGGCACGTCCATTGTCGTTACAAGTCTATGTATCACGCGAGCTTGCCGAGCGCGTGCGAACCGCCGCCGCGCGCAATGATCTGAGTATTAGCGAATGGGTCCGCACGCTTGTCGCATCGGCCTGCGATCAATCTGAAAATGCCGGTCAGTCCGATAAGGTCATTGAGCGTATCCACCGCCAGTCGGTGTTCATCATGGTCGGTCTGGATGCTCTACTGGCAGGTCATCCTGATCATGGTCTGAGGGATCGCGCCCACCAGGCTTATGGGCGTAAATGCAAGCAGCTCGGGATCACATCGAGCACATCGGAAGGAGCTTCAACATGAAGCGGAACCTTCTTAATTTTACCCGTGGCAGCCAATTGCTCGGCCATTTCGGCTTCATGTTTGCAGCCGGATTGAAAGGTCCGATCATGGTCGCCGTCGCAACAATTGCAGGCATGACATATTGGATGCTGTCAGACGGGCTCTCCGATCATGAGCGCTATCTCGTCTGCATGCGCATCTACGCTGCCATTTATGGTTTCATGGAGCTCGATCCGCAGAAATTGATCGCGCTCGAAACAGGCCTTGGCGGAACCATGCAGCTTCCTGTTTCAGAATTGGCAAGCTTTCCGACCGTAGCGCGCGCATGGGACCAAATGTCAGAATTGTTGAGCGCGGCTTTAACACGCTCGGCGCTGTTTCTGGTACCGGCACTCATTGTATTTTATTGGTTTGCTGCGCGCTTTGGGAGCCGCTCGAAAGAACGCAAGCATGAGCGCGGCGCGACGCTCGTCAGTTTGCACGAACTGGTCGAAGAAGTGCGCGCTCATAACAATAAGGAGCGCGCACGCGAGCTGACTGCGGCGATGGGAAGCAAGTGGCGACTGACGCTCCCAAGCGAGATAACAAAGGTTTTTCCTTATCGCCCTTCGCATCTGGCGCAAGTCACCTATCCATGGCGGCTTGAGCAAAGCCATGCGATGCTCATCGGTACTACCGGCATGGGGAAGACAGTGGCGCTTTCGGACATGCTGGAAGAGGCGCGCGCCAACGGCCAGCGCGCGGTCGTTTTTGATCTCACCGGTACATTCATCGAGCATTTCTATGAAAGCGACCGCGACATCATATTGAACCCGCTTGATGCACGGTGTCCGCAATGGAGCGTATTTGACGAGTGCCGTGACGAGGCGGAATTTTCAGCTGCTGCTGAAGCATTGGTACCCCATGACGGCGGCGGCTCGGAACAATTCTGGGTACTCGCGGCTCGGCTGCTGTTCGTAGAAATGTGTCTCCGGTTACGCGCTGACGGCAAGGGTACCAACGAAGCATTGGCAAGCGAATTGATGACCGCAGATCTCTCGGCAGTGCATAAATTTATGCGCGGTACGATTGCCGACCCGCTGACCGCACCGGAAGCTGCGCGCATGGCGGAATCGATCCGCGCGGTGTTCAATGCCAATGCCAAAGCGCTCAAACTTTTGCCCCGCTCGGGTCCGAAATTCTCGGTCCGCGATTGGGTCGAGGCAGAAGACAGAGCGAGCTCGATCCTGTTCATATCGGCGCGCTATGTCGACATGAGCGTGTGTTCGCAGTTGCTCACCGTGTGGCTCGATACCGCGATGAATACGTTGATGGCGATGGACCGCTCGGCCGACTTGCGCCTGTGGTTTTTCATCGACGAAATGGGTGCGCTGCACCGCCTACCAGCGCTCGAAAAAGGCCTTCAGACGGCGCGCAATTTCGGCGGCGCGATCGTCACTGGTATTCATGCTTATGCCAAGCTCAAAGAGGTTTACGGGGAGAATATGGCAATGACTTTGTCATCCCTTGCCCGCACCAAATTGATCCTGGGAACCGCAGACCGCGAAACCGCCACATGGTGCTCTGACTTCATAGGTCACCGTCAGGTTCGCGATATGGAAGAGGGCTATACCTATGGCTACAATAACGCGCGCGATGCGGTTAGCCTGACCCCGCGGAAGAATATCGAACCGTTGCTCTTGCCAGACCAGCTGATGAACTTGCCGCGGCTTTCGGGCTATCTCAAATTCCCCGACGGCTTTCCCGCAGCTCCCGTCAAACTCACACCCGTCACGCGCGACCGCCGTGCCAAATCCTTTATCCGCCGGGCAGAAGATCGCGACGATGATGCGGGCGGAGCACCACTGCCGGCATCTTCAAATGAACAAAAGCCCGGCAGTGATGACAGCAACGCCCATCCGTCATCCAACGACGATGGCGCTGGCAAACCGGTCGCTCCTAAGCAGGGTGAACTGATATTATATCAACAGGAAGAACGGCCCGACCGTACGAGGGGTAAGAAGGGTCGTAATCGGGCAGCGAGCGACCCTGACAAAATGCGGCAGCAACTTGCCGACCGGCGAGGACCAAAAAGCAAAATTGTGAGTAGCAAGGCACCTGTTAGGGGTCAAAGCGTAGGGGAAGTTTCGCCAACAATGCGTCCCTCAATGCCCTTGCCAGATGTGATCCGCGCGGAAGCCGCAGAGGCCGAACAGGCAGCACTTGTCAATCCGACTGCCACCGGGAAATTGGCAGCCTCGCAGGCACAGCATCCACCAGTGGAAAAGCCGACACCGCAAGCGGCTAACCAAAATCGCACTGCAAATGATGCCAGAAAGTTGATGCTGGAAGACGGCTTGAGCGAGCGCTCAGCGGTCGACCTTGGCGATGTCGATATGGACATGTGATGTGTATCAGCGGTTTGGATAAGGACTTTTGAAATATGCTTTCGGTTGCCAATGTCCGAACCGCTGGCGGTGCTGCCACATACTTCGCGGCTGACAATTATTATACCCGAGCCGATGCCGACCGCTCGGGCGAGTGGGTTGGCAAAGGTGCCGAGATACTTGGTCTTGATGGGCGCGTTGACGCCAAGCAGTTCGAGGCAATATTGAAAGGATTGCTCCCCGACGGCAGCCGCGTGGGTAGCGAAGGCCGGGACCATAGGGCAGGGACCGACCTGACCTTTTCAATGCCCAAAAGCTGGTCGCTCATTGCACTCGTCGGGGGTGATAACCGTATCATTGATGCATACCGCGATGCGGTCAAAGAGACGCTTCATTGGGCAGAGAAGAATTTGGCCGAGACCCGGATGGAGGTCAAAGGCCGCGAAAAAGTCGTGCCCACGAGTAACCTCGTCGTGGGTCTCTTCCAGCACGATACCAACCGCAATCAGGAACCCAATGCCCATTTCCATGCCGTTGTGGCGAATGTGACCCAAGGGCCAGACGGCAAATGGCGCGCCCTGCGAAACGACAAATTATGGGCACATAATACTTTGCTGAATTCGATGACGATGGCGCGGTTCAGGCTGTCGGTGGAAAAGCTCGGCTATGAAATTGGCGAGCAATCCAAGCACGGCAATTTTGAAGCAGCTGGTGTTACGAAAGAGCAGCGCGATGCATTCAGTACGCGCCGTGCAGAGGTGCTCGCACAACTGGCGAAGATGGATGCAAAAGGGCCAGGTGCGACCGACGCGGCCACGCTGATGACACGCGCGGCCAAGGTGACTATCGAAGACCGCGCTGCCTTGGGCCGGTCGTGGACTGATAAAGCGGCAGAACTAGGGTTCGACCCCACAGTTGTGATCGCACGCGCAAATGCGCGCGCCGCGTTGGACATTGGCGGTGTCCCGAGTTTGACCGACAAGGTCCAACAGCTCGCGGCGAATGGACGCGAATGGGTATCGGCGATTGTCGAACGACTTGGCATAAAACAGGGTGACCCGCTGGTACCGCGTGACATAAGTCGGCGGTCGCCGAGCGAAATTGCCGCAGTTCATGCAGTCGCATCTGCAATCCGGCAATTGAGCGAGCGCGAGGCGGCTTTTGCTAAGACCGACATTTACAAGGCTGCGCTCGACTTTGGCTTGCCGACCGCCATGCCTCAGATCGAGCAGCGCGTCGGGCAGCTGTTGCGCCAAGGCCAACTGCTCAAGGGCAAAGGTGCAGACCGGCATTTGGTCACCACTGCTGATGCACTTGCGGCAGAACAGAGAATATTGGCGTCTGTCGACCACGGCAGGGGAGCTTCGCCAGCGGTGGTTTCGACAGAGGTTGCCGGAGAACGCCTGCAGGCGCTTTCGCAGCTTAAATATGGCATTACGCTCAATCCCGGCCAGGAAGGGGCAGGACGGCTGATATTGGGGTCACACAACCGCATCATCGCTGTTCAGGGGATTGCGGGAGCCGGCAAGAGCACCTTGCTCAAACCGGTTGCCGATATCTTGCGCGAAGAAGGTCGTACCGTCTTGGGGCTCGCGGTCCAGAATACGCTCGTGCAGATGCTCGAGCGCGATACCGGCATTTCCTCAATGACGGTAGCGCGGTTCATCAAGCAGCATGGTCCGCTACTCGACACCAGCGATCCGTTCAAACTTGCGGAAGCCAGGGCAAATATGCGCGGCACCGTCGTGATGCTCGACGAGGCCTCGATGGTCGGCAACGCCGACAAGGACAAGCTACTCCGTCTTGCCAATCTTCTGGAACTCGACCGCTTTGTCAGCATCGGTGACAAGAAACAGCTTGGCGCGGTTGATGCTGGTAAGCCATTTGATGTGATGCAGCGGGCTGGGACTGAGACTGCGATCATGAATTTGAATATCCGCGCGCGTGACCGCACGCTTCGCAACGCCCAATATGCAGCGCAAGGCGGCCAGATCGAAGCGGCCCTGCGGCATCTTGGACCTCATGTGGTCGAGGTTCCTGAAAATGCTGCATTGGCAGCAGCCGCGGCATGGCTGTCTTTGTCGCCGCAAGAGCGCGGTACGACTGCGATCTACGCGTCAGGCCGTACATTGCGCGGGCAGGTCAACGAAGCGGTGCAAACCGGGCTCAAGGCCAATGGCGAATTGGGGAACAGGGCGTTTGTGACCGATACGCTTTCGCGGATCAACACGACCCGTGAGGAATTGCGTTACGCCAAAACCTATGTTCCCGGCATGGTGTTAGAGGTCGACCGGCGGCAGCGCAGTCAGGCCATCGGGCAGGGGCGCTATGATGTGGTCGCTGTCGATGCAGCGCGGGGCCGGGTCACCCTTCAAAATGCACGAGGCCGCCAGTTCGAGTTCAAGCCAGGACAGTTGCGGCCACAAGGCGAGGTCGACCCCTTGCGGCTGTTTGAGCTAAAGCACTTAGAGATCTATGCAGGCGACCGCATCCGTTGGACCGATACTGATCATAAACGCGGGCTGCTCAATGCCGATCAAGCGCAAATATTGGATATTGGTGGCAAAGGGATAGCGCTCAAAACGTCGGCGGGCATGGAGCATCTGCTCAAACCAGATGATCCCATGTTGAAGCGGCTTGATCTGGCTTATGCACTGAATGCCCACATGGCGCAGGGACTGACTTCGGATCGCGGTATCGCTGTCATGGACAGCCGCGAGAAGAATCTCTCTAACCAGCAGACGTTTCTGGTGACGATTACCCGTCTACGTGATGGTTTGACCTTATATGTCGATAATGCCAGCAAGCTTGAGAGAGCGGTCGAACAGAACACTGGCATGAAGCACTCGGCACTAGAGACAACCGGCTTGCTGAAAGATGCAGCGGCTGCTGGCGTTGCCAAAGGCAAAACCAAGGAGCGAACGCCGGGCCGCGAGCCACCCGAGCGCGACCGGTCCATCGTCAAGCCGTTCGAAATTGGGATATGAGGTCGCAAGATTGAAAATGCGAAACAAGAAACGCGAACCGCAAAAAATAGACCCGCCGGTGAGGGCGGGTCTGGAAGGTGAAAGAACTCTGCGTTGTTAAACGTCAAGCCATTCGGGTCGCAGCGCCTTTATGCGCCTGAATGTGTGAATAACCTTGCACGGAATCGTCGCGGCACGAGATAACATTGCCATTTTCGGCCAAGCTTCTGGATTGTCTGTGAATTAAGTCGAACGGCTATTGTAGCTTGCGCCCAAACCACAGCACCCGGCCAACGATGTTGATCGAGCGGCGTTCCATACTCTGCCAGGTGGGATAAGACGGATTGTCGCTAATCACTGATATTTGACGGCCTTTTGGTTCAATCGCGATCCGCTTCACGTTGAGCATATCGTCCATGCGCAGCACATAAATACCGTCGCGCAAGCGGGATTGACCGTCGCCCAGATCGACCATGACTTCGTCACCATCAAACAATGTCGGTTCCATAGAGTCACCGAGCACCCGAATGATCGACAGGCTTGCCGCTTTGCTCTGGGTCAGCTTCTTCAGCCAATCCTCGTCAAACCCGAATTGCGCGGTTTTGGATTCCATTTCGGCAAGCGCGCCGTGACCAGCCGAAGCAGCGACATCCAGCACAGGAACATGGACCAAATCGACAACAGGCCCGCTCCGCCGTGTCGGGCCGCCGAGAATGACCTCATCCACGCCAAAATAACGTGCAAGTACAGCACGGTCTCGCTCATCCAGTGACCGGGGTGAGCCGCGTTTGATATATTGCTGGATATAAGCAGCGTTGCGCCCAAGCAACCGCGAGATACCCGAATAATCATCATGGTTCTTGCGGATCAGCTCATCGAGCGCTGTTCTGGGGTCGTCCATTTTTACCGGTCCTTCTGTCACGATTAGGATTTAATCCTAGACTCTAGGAAATTATCCTATTACGAACAAAACAAGAACGCAAGCTGGAATTGAGTCGGATGGAAACGCAACTTTTGGAACAGATCGAGCAATATCTTGTGCAGACAAAACTGTCGCCGACCCGCTTTGGGCGGATAGTGGTTCGTGATCCGAGATTTGTAACGGACTTGCGGGCAGGAAGGAAACCCAGGCTACGGACATTGGAGAAAGTGTCTGCTTACCTGATGAGATAGTGACGGCTATTCCGTTTCGAGCGCAAAGCGCCTTTTATGAATCGATAGAGCGGTAAAACATCGCCCAAACTCGTTCGTTTTGTTGGCTGCAAAGCGGTGCAGCATCCCCGCGCCTGCCGAGCGCTTGCTTGGGAGTTAATTCAGGAACGCCACAGTGGGCAGTAACCCTTTCCGCGTCGCCAGTATTCTGAATGACAGCATAATGGTATCAGTCAGCGGCTATCACCGTATAACTGTCCCTCCCGTCAGCGCCTATGGCATCGTGTTCGTTGACGGATATTACTCCGACCTTTACCAACTGACCATCATTGAGGGAAAGATCGGTGCGACAGATTACGTTCATAACAGCATTTGTTGCGGTAATCTTGTCTTGGGCAACTCCGACAGGCCTCAGCGCGCACGGGGGTGGGCTTGATGCTAGTGGGTGCCATAATGATCGCAAACGCGGCGGGTATCATTGTCATCGTGGATCATCAACACCGGCTGCGATTCCGCTTTATCGGCCGGCTCCCCAAACACTGCCCTCGGTTCTGCCTCAAGCCCTTGCCTCGCCGCTCCCTGCAAGTGATGAAACGAAGCCAAAAGTCACGATTCAGCCCGATAAGGCGGCAATCTGGCAGGACGGGCGTTGGGCTGTGTATTCTTACCCTGACGAAGATTCCTGTGAGATCGGTGTCGTTCCCAACGAGGGCGAATATTTAACATTGACGCATAAACCGCGCGATGGGTCTGCATATTTGATGATTACGAACCAGTCTGCAACTTCCAAAAGCGACGGTGAAACTGTCGTCCTGGATATCCAGTTTATGAGTGCCGCCGATTTCACAAAGGTCTGGAAAAACACTAGCTTCACGGTGCGCGTGATGCCGACAGGGACTAGAGCACTTGTGTCTAGCGCTTTAACTCAGGATTTCTTGTCATCGTTCGCTTCCGACCAGTTTATTGCAGTACTTACGAAAACAGGAGCACTCGTCGGTGGCGTGAGGCTTGAAGGGTCGGCAGCTGCAATTAAGCAACTGCGAATGTGCTCGTGGGCAGCGGCCGACTTAAATCCTAATGATCCCTTTTTGAATTCAGAATAGGCATCCAAGTTGGTTTGACGTCGTGAACGAAGCGTAATTGCCGACGGACTTTATCAACCTAACGACTTGCAGCAGGCGAGAAAGCAGTTAAGTGCCAAGAGAGACTATTCTCTGTCCAGCAAGGTAGTGTATTGAGGAGTGATGCCCCAAAATCGAAGGGCCGTAACCTTCCATTCGACGCTCGGATCAGAGGTTGGCTTTACGAACAGCTAGAGCCAAATGTTTGGCCACGTAAGGGACTTTCCCCCATCAATATCCTGATAGTTGGGGTAATATTGTTGGGGACATTTGCGGCAATTCTTCAAACCGAACCGCTTGTGTTTGAAGGAAGAGAACGACTGTTTTTGACGATCGAAATCAGCTTGGGTATCTTCTTCGCAACAGAGTATCTGGCGCGACTCTGGGTGGTGACAGAAGGGCCGGGGCGAAACACAATTTCGAAGAGAGTCGGTTTCGTTTTTTCAATTAGCGGCCTGCTCGACCTTGCAATTATCGTTGCAACTTTCGCACCATTTGTGACGGTCAATCTCACCATGCTGAGATTAGTCCGACTTTTGCGAATTGTTCGCCTTGCAAAGTTGGGGCGGATGTCGGTCGCGATAAAACGTTTAAGCAAAGCTGTCGCCTCCCGAAAATACGAACTGTTATTCACGATGGGATTAGCTGTAACGGTCTTGGTATTCGGAGCAACGGCACTTCATTTGATTGAAGGTGATTTGCAGCCGGATAAGTTTGGCAGCGTTCCACGTGCGATGTGGTGGTCTGTAATAACGTTGACGACAATCGGGTACGGCGATGTTTATCCCATTACGGTTCTGGGCAAAGTCTTCGCAGCTTTAGTCGCGGTCGCGGGGATTGGCCTAATCGCCATGCCCACTGGCATTCTCGCATCCGCATTCAGCGAGGCGGTCAGGCATGATGATAATGCCCAGACTAAGCATACTGAAGAGCGCTAATTGCCAGGAGGTGCGGCGCGAGGACCCCATGTCTGTTTTCGCTAAAATTCTGTTGAAAAAGTCGCTTGCACCAATGGTGTTGGTCTGATTCATTCGCTTAGCAGGTAGCGGAGGATCGATGCTATGATGGGTGAGCAGACGGGAGCGCAGGAGGCATTATTCTACGGCTTCAGCCTTGAAGGGCATGTTCCATCCGATCACATGCTGCGTTCCATCGACCGCTTCGTTGATCTCGGCGATATCCGTGAGCGATTGAAGCCTTTCTACAGCGACATGGGTCGACCCTCGATCGATCCCGAGCTTATGCTGCGGATGCTGATCATCGGTTATGTCATGGGCATCCGGTCGGAACGGCGACTGTGCGACGAAGTACACTTGAACTTGGCCTATCGCTGGTTCTGCCGCCTTGGCCTCGACGGGGCAGTGCCTGATCACTCAACCTTCTCGAAGAACCGGCACGGGCGGTTCCGCGACAGCGACGTTCTTTGCCAGCTGTTCGAGGCAACCGTTGCAGCTTGCATTGCACAAGGTCTTGTCGGCGGGGAAGCGTTCGCGGTCGACGCGAGCATGGTCCGGGCCGACGCCAACCGCAAGAACGGCCACGACAATGGTGATCGGACGCCAATCGCCAACACACCTGCGGTGCGCGAATATCTGGCAACGCTCGATGATGCTGCCTTCGGTGCGGCGACGCCGACGCTACCCAAGGTCATCTCACCGGTCGATCCGGCAGCGCGCTGGACGTCGGCGCATGGCGACCGTCCGCACTTTGCTTATTGCACCAACTATCTGATCGACCTTGACCATGCAGTGATCGTCGGCGTCGAGGCGACGACTGCGATCCGCCAGGCCGAGGTGACCGCGCAACGGCGCATGATCGAGCGTGCCTACGACCGCTTCGGCCTGCAGCCCGAGCGCCTCGTGGCCGATACCGGTTATGGTGACGCTGCAAACCTTGCCTGGCTGGTTGAGGAGAAGGGTATCCAGCCGCACATCCCTGTGTTCGACCATTCCAAGCGCCGCGACGGCACGTTCGAGCGTGGCGACTTCACGTTCGATCAGGAGACGGATCGCTACACGTGCCCGGGTGGCAAAGTGCTCAAGCCCAGGAACCGCAACTTTGCGACCCCGCGCCCCGATGTCGATGCCGACGGCTTCATCCGCTACCGCGCTAGCAAACTCGACTGCGACAAGTGCGCGCTCAAGCCTAAATGCTGCCCGGTCACGCCGATGCGCAAGATCATGCGCTCGATGCACGAAGGTTGCCGCGACCTTGCCCGTTCCATTGCCATGACCGATGCCTACCTCGTGTCACATCGCCAGCGAAAGAAGGTCGAGATGCTGTTCGCGCACCTCAAACGAATCCTGAAACTCGACCGCTTGCGTCTTCGAGGTCCCTACGGAGCAAAAGACGAGTTCCACCTTGCAGCAGCAGCCCAAAACCTCCGTAAACTTGCCAAGCTGCTCCCGATCCCGGTCGCAGCAGCAGCCTGAAAAGGCCGCCACCGTCGCTCGCCTTCCTCCGGCAGCTAAGATCGACGCCGCCAAATCCGACTTTTTCAACAGAATTGCTAACATAGCGGACATTCGACCCCTTGAAACGTATCCCTAACATCCGCCACTCGTTCATCAAGCTATCGCAGCATAGCGATCGATCGTCATTGGTCTTTTCTGCCATTCCCTCGCGAAGTGCTCAATGACAGTTCTCATGCACAAACCCGACATCCAGGTTGCGCCTGGCCTGCGTCGCAATTCGGCCGCAAAAGACAAATTACGGCTAGTCTGATTTGGGGAAGAAATATGCGAATGGTTAACTTCATCGCGATTCAAGCGAACTCGCTCCGCCGTCAACGAAGAACGTCGGCTACGGCCTTGGAGCTGGACTCGTTAGTCTCTCCCGATGGGTCTTGGATGAAGTTCTGGGAGTTTTCGGATTCTGCGTCTGAGCAGGAATCTAGAGAAGCAGTTGGCGGCAGACCGCAGCTAGCTCGGCAACTAAGGGCGGGAAGGTGTCGCGTTCCGCCAGAATGCGCTCCAGTTCCTCCCGCGGCACCCGCAGGCGACCGCTCCCGATCGCAATGAGAGCTTCGCAGGCCGCTTCGCCTCTCGGCCTATGGGCGGCATCCATGATCCGACAGATCGCCCGACCCGCCTCGCGGGCAAAGTCGTCTTTGGTAGAGTAGTCGATCTCGACTGGCCGCGCGGCCCGCAAGATGCTCGCCTGGATCACACCGTCATTAAAGCGCCCGAGGTTGGCGGGATCGAGACGGGTCTGCTGAAACCAGTTGGTCCGCAGGGCCCGCCCTTCAGGATTGGGCGGGTTGGTGCGCAGTGCCTGCAGCACCGAACTGATGGTGTAGTAGACGTCCGCCTGCGAGGTCTGCCGCGGGGGTTTTGATGTCCTGCCGGGCCAGAACACGAAGCCCGGCTGTATGCTCAGCGGGTCTTCACCGGGTGACAAGAACAGCTCGTCGACCAGCGGCTCCGACGAGCGGCCCAGCCTTTCAAGCCGCGCGGCGAGGGTCGCTCCGAGGTCCAGCCCTTCGCCCATGGCGCGATTGAGGAAGTCGATCTCGGCCAGCCAGGCGTGCGGCGGCCCGCTCGCCGGGAGGATCAAGTCCTCGACGCTTGCGAAGGCGTGCTTGGCTGCCTCGTGGGTCTGGACTAAGGTCTTTTCGAGTTCCTCACGTCGGGCAGGGGACGCGTTCTTCGCGCACCCGATTAGGTAGATGAGGGGGGAGTTCGACCTGGATCTGCGCAGGTCGCGGCTAATGTCGCGCAAAGAACGTCCGCTCTCCACCACCGCCGCCACGATCACGATGGGGAGACCGTCCAAGAGTAAACCATCCTCGGTTTCGTTGCCTGCGTCAAGATCGTCGACCTCGGCCCTCGAAACAAACCTCGGGGTGATGCCGGCCTCCCGCGCTACGAGTTCGGCGAAGGCTTCCGAACCCTCGTCGAGGAGGAGGAACTCCCGGGTCATAGAGGGAACGTGCCGCCTCGCGAAATATGTGGTCCGCTTCACGAAGGTGTCGGCGGCAGCGAGGCTCCTAGCTTCGACAAGGAACTGCTTCGCGCCGGCACCCCTCGCGGTCGAAATCCGAAACGCGCCTAAGCCGGCCATCCTGTCCATTGTGGCGGACAGTCCGGGCGGGGCGTCGGTCTTGAGCATGGTCAAGGGTTCGAAGTCCGGCCCTCCCATGTCGAACTGGTCGCCCTTGAGCGGGACCGGAATCGACCCGGCGGCACACAGCTTGCAGTTGCCGTCCTCGTAGGTTTCTCGGTCGTTCCTGACTCCTTCCGGGTTGCACTCCTCGTCGAACGAGAGGTCTACAGCACGCCGGACGCGCTCGTCCTCTTCGCCGAGGTAAAGCACGTGGCCGATTCGCTCGCGGGGAACCCTCCTCTTGGCGATGACTTCTGCCAGTGATCCGCTTGAGGAGGCGGATATCAGCACAACCGGTTCGCCGCCCGCCGCGAAGTCATGGGTGCGCACGCCGAGGTAGGAGCGGAAGTTTAAGCAACGCAGCCAAGGCCTAGTCGGTGCAAGGACGCGCAGGTGGTCATTAATCGCCGAGACCAGTGCGAACATTGCGGGTGTGTCGACGTGGGCGACCTCGGCCGATGGCGTCAGGAGCGGCAGCATGGTCATCGCAAGGAGCGAGAGTTCGGCGTAGGAGGACAGCAGGTTCGAGAGCCGGATGAAGCGGTCGGTATGGCGGAGCGAAGGATTGAGAAAATGGTAGTTCGAGTTCGCCTCGACGAAGCCGCCGTGAACGTCGAACATCGACGAGACACAGCGACGACCTATCTCCTCGATAGACATCCCACTGACTTCACCGGTCTCCCGTATGACGGTCCGCGAGTTCTCGCGGCCGCCCGCCCCGAACCCGATCAAGGTGATGGTGGCCCGGCCCAGCCGACTCCGGACGCCCTCAAACGCCGCGTCTTCACTGATCGCCGCGACGCACCTGAGGAAGGCCGTTCGGCGGGTTACGAGGATCATCTCGTCGGGCGCAAGGGAATCCTGCACTTGCCTATCTACGAGCGTCGATAGCTCCTCCGCCCTGAGCTCTTCGGAGGCCAAGAACACGACCAGGACGTCGAGCGTCCGTCCGTCGACCTTTTTGGTTAGGCGGAAGGAACAGAGGGAAGACAAGTGCTCAGGCTTCCAGCGGAAATAGGAGGGTGAAAAGCGTACCGGCGACTGGCGACACTGCGTCGGCGTCGTCGAACCAGTCGCGCAGGTCGGGAGGTTCGCCAAACCGGCTGACGGGGTTATGCCGGAGGTCGGCGTAGAGCGCGCAGCGACCCGTCCGCAGCCGCATGAAGCCGCCTGCCTCGCTCAAAGCCTTCGCCAGATTCGGCAGGCCAAGACCGGAGGACGAGGCGTGTTTTCGCGAAACGTTCTTAGCGAAGCAACGCTGCACCGCCGATAGCTCGTCCTCCCGGGAGAGTGTCGAGAGCGGTTGTCCCGTGAGGCTCGGGCCCATACCGGGCCCGGAATCAAAGACGGACAACTCGATCAGTTGCACATGCGTGTTCTCCGCGCGTGCGGGTGCGAGGCGGGAGCAGTAGGCGTGTAGCGCCGGCGAGGCGGCGGTGATCGCACCGAGGCGTTCGGGGCTCAGAAGGTGTTTCTTCGCCTGCAAACCGCGTATCGACTTGCGGCGGGTGTCTCCCCGGTCGTCCATACGACCGTGTTCCTCGGTGTTGCGCACGAGCTCGTGAAGGGCGATCGCCATGGTCCGCTCGAAGCCGTCCGGGAGGTTCCGCCGGTATCCCCGGTGAACTAGCCGGCCGATTATCACGTCGTCGACTAGTCTCAGGAAGGAGGGCAGATCCTTGACATTAGCGAGTCCATCCTCATTGACTGTGTAAAGAGAAGCGGGATGCGACAGCGCGAGATGGTCCGCGCAGACAATCTCGACCTGCGGCCCCCGCGAACCGGAGACGTCTTCCGTACCGAGCTCGCGGATCCGCTTCATCGCTATCGCCCGCGCTTGGGCCGTGATGTCCCGGTTGTTAACATCACTTATCTGATCCGCCAGCGCGAAAGCGCTTACCCCGTATAACCGTCGGACGACCTTCCCGATCTGTTCGTCTTCGACGGACTCAGCATAGGTGCGCAGCTTGGCGCGGGTGCTTGCGTTCGCCCAAGTCGCGAGGGCTTGGATTACCGCCGCCTCTGCTCCTGCTGCTTGGTGTCTGCCGTTCGTCGGCAGCAGCACCTCCTCGTCCGGGGCGACATTCGCGAAGAATGCCTCCACTGCGGCAAAGGTCATCGAAGCTGGCAACTGCATTTTTCTCTTCTGCCTCTATAATTGCCTGCGTGCAACCGTCCGGATACCAACCGAGCCGTTTGTTTACACGGGCTTTTACCCGAGGCGTTCTATTGCGGGTAGGCTCCTTTACTGATGGTCAGCCGAGCCAAGCTCCCTCGGGAGCATTTATTTGGAGCCGACGTTCACCGTTACTGATTTAAGCGAGCGAAATTGGGTTGGGAGCCGCCATTGCCAACAAAACCGTTCTACGTGGCAAGGGCCGCTAACTTTCCGGTCGTTCGAAGTCGCGAACAATTGGCCAAGAACCTGCCTTTCGGTCATTTGTTAGATCAGGGTTGGCTCGACAGAGCCTATTTCAAGCGGTGGCCGGTCAGAAGTGGGCAGTTCGGAAAGATCGGGTTCAAAATGACAACCTGCTTCCTAGCTCGGGTGATCCCTACACGGAGGATTTTTCGACTCCGTTGATGGGGCGGAATGTCATCGCGCCATACAAAGGATGATCGCCACCCCTGATCCGTTTTGTTCCCTTTACGGAGCAGAATGACGGTATCGAACTGCTTCCCCTTCGAGCGGTGGATGGTCATGACGTGGACGCCTGAAAGATCATCATTGCCTCCAAGAATTGCATCTTGCGCGAGCGCTGCATCGAGTCCCTTCCGCGCATTGGTATAAGCACCGTGATCCTTCCAAAGGGAGGCAAGCTGATCAGTAATGGCTTGTCCGCGTCGAAACGCTACGAGGTAATCCAAGTCGCCAGCAATTTTGCGAAGATCGGCATCAGATGAGCGGAGCAGAATGCCTTTGACGGTCAGCCAATCCTTGTGCGGATCACCAGTAAATATGACAGCCTGACGTTCCGCAAACATTGCCTGTATAGATTTTATTTTTGGCCAATTCAGGGTTCTACCATCGGCGAGGCTATTGGCCCATCCACGTAGCTTTGTAGCATTTTTTATACCGGTTGATGTGCCTCCAGCGCGCTGCATGGAGGCTAGCATCGTAAGCACTTCGATGAATTCCGAGAGTTCGAATGACTTTGGTTCCAGGAGATAAGCAGCGAAGCGTGCAGCAAGAAGCGCCAGTGCTTCATCAAACACTACACGATGCGGAACTGGCTTCGCGGCATTCATCAGAGCATTGGAGATCGACGCAACTTCGCGGCTCGTCGTCGCAAGGATTGCGCAATTCAAGCTTCGGCTTGCGCTGCGAGATCGGATTTCCCGATGGCCAATCGCCATCGCCGCGCGGAGATAGGTCGATGGATGTGCCGTTCTGGGGTTGTAAGGAAAAGTAGTAACGCCAATGTAGGGACTGCCTTTGGCGGTACATGCAAGGATATCGGCAGCGAAAGCGTGAATTTCGGTGCCGGGACTCCGGTTGTTCGCTTGACCAAGATCGATCTTGGCAGGTGATAACTCCTCTCGTATTGAATTTACCCGTTCTGGTCCAATGCCTGGCAAATGATCAAAGATCTGCTGGTCCAAATCGGCCAAGCATATGATTTGACAGTGCGCCTTTAGCTCGACGAGGAAAGCCCACGCATCTGGCCCAGTATCTTGCGCTTCATCGACAATAATCAACGGGTGTTGAGTGGCAACTTGGTCCTTGATCAATGGCGATCTTTGTAAAAGTTTGACTGCGAGAGGAGCAAACAGTTCAAAAGCCACACGGCCTTCATCGTGAAACAATGCTTGGCGTTGCGCCTCCCATTCGGCCCATTCAGGCGTGTCACGTTTTACGCCGCCTGATAAGACTTTTTCGTCATGCGGCATCAATACATTTAGAAGTTTGGGCGCGCCAAGCAGATAACCGTGTGTGCGGATCAATTGCCAAAAAAAGGAATGAAATGTCTGGAGGCTGAGCTGCCCAGACCGAAGGGCTGTTCGCGCTTCGGTGTCAGCGTGCTGCGTCGCTTGATTTAGGCGAGCAACAGCGGCTCGGGAGAAACTCAGAAAGAGCACAGACTGACCCGTTACAAGGCCCTCTGATATCCGATTCATCGCCTTATCAAGCGCAAGCGTCGTCTTGCCACTTCCCGGCCCGCCCATAACTAGGGCGTGGCCGGCTACAGCCAGCAGTGCTTCGCGCGGTGAAAGAGTACCTTCAGCCAAGAAGCTCAGCCAAATCTGTTTCGGAGATGGGACCACTCGCGTGCCCACTTTCTCCGCTTCCTTTACCATCGCTGCTGCCATCCCCTTCAGGAGTCAGCGGTGGAGGTGGTTTGGGTTTAGGAAAATCGACGTAGATACAATATAAAAAGCCAGTGACAGTTTTCGGTAGATCGGTTTCGGCGCAGATGCCAATCAAAATAGCCGCTTCTCCGTTTCCTTTGTTCGATTTCAAGATGTCAAATGCCAGTTTTTTTATATCATCGTCGCTGGGTCGTGTATCGGGCAAATGGGTAAAGCCGCGCGTTCTCGCATCCTCCAGATATGTCCAGATAGCATCTACCGGAATTTCCTCGGTCAGAAGCTTCTCCATCCCTTTGTATTCGGTCTCCCAAGGCACATCGAAAGCCGCCTTGAACTTAGTAGTTTCGGCTTCGGTACGGGTCTTTTTGTCGCAGAAAGCATAGGTTCTTAGTCCCAGCGCTTTAAAGAAATCACCGAACGGTGGAAGGTCGCCGTCACCATCCACGGAAAAGATTGTAATGCCCGATAGGTCAAGCGACCAAAGATGCGGTTGAAACACCTCCAATTTCTCCGCTACCGCATTTAAAACGGCGACTTCCGTTGCCCCTTCTGCGACAACAACGCCTTTGCCGAGCATACCCTCCGCAAGTGCGCGGCGCGCATGCCGAGAATAATGTTTCGGCTTGATTGGCGAAATTTCGCCGATGGATTTTGCCGCAACAGCGCCGGCTCCATTTCGTTGAAGCACATGAATCTGCGCCGGATCGAAACGCTCAATTACATAGGGTGAGTGAGACGTCACGAAACACTGCTGGGTATGCTCCAACAGGTAGTTCGCGATGCGTCGTTGCGTGTGTGGGGGAAGTGCAATCTCTGGTTCCTCCATAGCGAAAATGACGTTGTGTGGCTTCGCTTCGGCAATGAACGAAAGCAAGGCGAGTACAAGCGTATTGAGCGTTCCGGTTCCTGCTTCGAAAAACGGAACGGCGCTCTGACCCTCGTTTGTTGTCAGGAAGAACGATAGAGTCTTGCGGAGGTGCTCCCGAGTCAGCTGAGATACAAACAGTTTTGTCGCGTCTCCGGGAGCATGGAGCGGAATGTATTGAGCTAGACGAGCCTCGATATTTTTGAGGATTGGCGAGATATCTGAAGCATCGTCTCCAATCGGCGGATCGAGCTCACGAAGACGCTTAATTGCCCTTTCCCATAGGCCGGTTTTCGCACCTTGCATTCGTAAAATTATATCCAGTAGCGAACCTCGTTCCAAGCTAAGCGCTCGACTGCCGGTGCGCAGTGTCCGGAGGTAAAGGAAACCTATCGATTGCTTTAGCCGCTTGCTGATACGTTCACGCTGGCCATCTCCATTCAACACGCTGTTGCAAAAATAGGTGTTGGCAATGAATTCATCGTCTTCAACGTCATAGGACGCAACGGTCTCCAACCGGATGCAAGGTTCTACATCTGGGGAAGTGGCTAAGTCGATCTCGCCTTCGCCAAGGATTCGCTTCTCGATCCCGTGCCAATATTCCAGATGAGTCGGGCAAGCGAGCCTCAACTCATCACTAAGATCTGCGAGGACGACTTCCACTTTTGCAGGAATGGGGTTTCCGTCCACATCAAGATATGACGCATTGTAGAAGTCGAATTCCTCGACCGGGGGCCTGCGTCCCAATCGGTCTGGGCCGAGCACAAGATCCAATGCCTCGCAAATCGTTGACTTCCCAACATTGTTGGAGCCAACCAGAAGTGTGTGGCCCTGGAAGAGGAGTTCCGCCTCCGCAATAGCACGGAAATTCTCGATCTTTAGTCGCGCAACTCTCATGGGGTGCCCCTATGCCAAGCTTGGTACATAGCTCCTACGATGAGATAACCCTATGCTAAAGTAGAATGGGTCAGAGCAACGCGCGAAGCGAGAGATAACCGCTTTTCTGAACGAAAGGCAGCATATCGCGGTAGCCCTTTGAAAAGCGGACTGTCGGCACAGTCCGACCTTTCAGTCATTTTTTTGGGCGTAACCGATCAGCTACGCGCTTCGATCTACTGTATCGAACCAACTGGTTCCATTCGCTGCAATTGTTCAATCAAAGCCAAGATCGCCTTGAACATATTGTGGCCATCAAGATCGCCCGCTTCAAACAATTCGTCGGCACGCAGCGAGGCATAAAACCATGCGTCTTCGCCGTGTTGCGTGATGAGGGTATTTGCACAGGCCCAGACGTGTCGTTCCGGTGTCATGGGCACCGATGGCCGCGCCAATATTTTTGCCATTTTGCAGCCCATCCACCGCTTATCATGTTGCACGACACGTCGCCCGACTGCGGCGATTGGCAAAATGCCGCTGTTCTGCTTCCGCCCGCGCCGCCATCCGATACACAGGTCATGCGCGGCCCTTTGACCAGAATATGCCCTTCACGTGATACGCCGGTGGCGCGGCCGATTAAACTTACCAACGCATCGCGTGCTTCGATGGGATCTGCGTCAGGGCAGGGATGGCCTACACTACATGTTCCATTGATTTCACGGGCTGCAACGCCTGACAACCTGACGTGCGGCCCTTCGGCGCACCAGATCGGTCCGTCCCCATCCCAAACCCTTATCGGCGTACATTGAAACGATTGCCCAGCGGGAATGACGGCGGCGGCAAGGAATAGTGCGAAGCTCATATAATGAGGATTACATCATATTTCGGGACGCGCATCCACAGTTGATATGCGAGTGACACATATACCAACGGTCATTGTTGCAAATTCATACA
>JACCDH010633269.1_pt1 | contig 22670 bp, 22 predicted proteins | sample 7442481 | NCBI WGS metagenome assembly JACCDH01 (sample SAMN15323433, study PRJNA562643) | freshwater metagenome | isolation source: river surface water | place: USA:Blue River Watershed | collected 2017-08-15
GCACAAGCAGCAACCGATACGGAGTAGCAATGGCAATCGAGAAGGCCGCCAGCAAACAACTAGTAATTGCCTCCGGCCGAGCTCATCAGCCGCTTGCTCAAGAGGTAGCCGAGATCCTCGGCACCGAACTGGTCCCGATGACCGCTTACGACTTTGCCAATGGTGAAACCTTCGTTCGTTACGAACGAAGTGTTCGAGGCGTAGACGCCTTCATCATTCAGGCTCACCCGCAGCCAATTAACCACTGGATCATGGAGCACCTACTCATGGTTGATGCCATGAAGCGCGCCAGCGCTAAGCGAATCACCGTGGTTGCACCGTTTTTCCCATACGCCCGTCAGGACAAAAAGCACAAGGGTCGCGAGCCAATCTCTGCCCGATTGATGACCGATCTTTATAAGGCAGCCGGTGCCTCAAGACTGATGTCTGTGGACCTCCACACGCCACAGATCCAGGGCTTCTTTGATGGCCCAGTTGATCACCTTTGGGCACTTCCGATGCTGGCTGACCACATCGCCGCAACCTTTGGCACCGAGAACCTCACCGTTGTGTCACCTGACTCTGGTCGAGTTCGAGTGGCAGACATCTGGGCTGACCGACTCGGCACTCCGCTAGCGATTGTTCACAAACGACGCGATCCAGATCGTCCAAACCAGGTTCAGGTAAACGAGATTGTTGGTGAGGTTTCTGGTCGCGATTGCTTGCTGGTCGACGACATGATCGACACCGGCGGCACCATCTTGGCTGCAGCCAAGGCTTTGAAGGCAAACGGTGCCAAGCGAGTAATCGTTGCCGCAACCCACCCGGTGTTCTCTCACCCTGCGGTTGAGCGACTATCGGACCCTGTAATTGATTCGGTGGTCGTCACCAACACCTTGCCAATTACTCCGGACAAGGAATTTGCATCGCTGACCGTTTTGTCAATCGCGCCTTTGATTGCCAAGGCAATTGCGGCTGTCTTCTACGACGACTCGGTGAACTCGCTTTTCCCTGGCCACGCCTAAATTGCAAAAACTCCGACTGTCGGATGCGGTTTTTATAGGAACCGCTTCAATGGTCGGAGCAGGCGTCTTCACAGCATTCGGACCAGCTGCTAAATTCGCGGGCAATCAACTCGCCCTAGCCGTAATTATCGCCGGGCTAATTGCACTCCTGAATGCTAGGTCGATGGCCCAGTTAGCCGCCGCCATTCCAAAGTCTGGGGGTGCTTACACCTATGCATCGACGGTACTGAGCCCCAGCTGGGGATTCAGCGCTGGTATTGCATTTCTGCTGGGCAAAATAGGTTCTGTTGCGGCCATTGCACTAACCGTATCGATCTACTTCAATCTCGGCACCTGGGTGGCGGTCTTGGCCCTCTGGGGAGTTTTTGCTATCAACTCGATGGGGGTGAATCGCACTGCTCTAGGTGCGCGTTTGTTATCGCTGATCACGCTGGTGTTTTTGTTTGCACTGGTGTTCGTCTCGGTTGCGCTTCCCAGTTCTTCGGTTCAATTGCCGTTGGGTGAACCACTGGGAGTGCTCACTGCAGCCGGATTTATCTTTTTCGCGTTCGCAGGTTACGCGCGGGTGGCAACCCTGGGTGGTGAGGTTGATGAACCTAGGCGGAATGTGCCAAGGGCGATAGCGATCTCGCTGGGAATTGTGTTTCTGCTGTATTTGCTGCTCGCCCTCACAATCCAGAGGGTTTTGGGAATTGGCGCAGCCTATTCAGAGCGACCGGTTTTCGATCTCGCCGCAGTGGCATTTGCTCCTGTTGGGGGAGTAGTGATTGCAGTTGCGGCTATCGCATCACTTGGCTCGCTGCTTGCTCTTCTGGCTGGCATGGGGCGCTTGGCCGCCACCATGGGTGAGGACCGAGAGCTTCCTAAATTCCTCGCAAAACAAAACTCCAAATCGGCACCTTGGGTGGCGGAACTCGTAATTGTGCTGCTTGCAACTTTGCTGATCCTCTTGGGCAGCATCGTCACAACCATCGGGTTGTCGTCTTTTGCGGTGCTTACCTACTACTCAATTGCAAACCTTGCTGCCTTCAAGCAGGCAACCACGAAATCAAACAAGATATTCGCCATTCTGGGTTTTGCCACCGCATTGATAGTGGCAATCTCAGTGCCGGTTCAATCTTTAGCGCTTGGTGTGGCACTGCTGCTGTTTGCATTGTTTGTTCGCCTGGCCTTGGCAAAACTTAGGCCAGTAAGTTAGGCTTTCCCAAGCAGCGGCGAGGAGTCCTAAGGGCTCGTAATCGACGGGGTCTCTTCCTCGCCACGAACTATTGAGGAAAAGATGTCAGAGATCAAGATCGTTGCAAATCTTCGCGAGAGCTTTGGTAAGGGTGCAGCCCGCAAGCTACGCGCCGCAGGCCAGACTCCAGCCGTTATCTACGGTCACGGAAACGCAACCCGCCACATTTCACTTCCAGCCCACGAGATCCGTTTGGCACTTCGCCACAAGAACGCTCTTCTCGAGCTAAACATTGCTGGCAAGACTGAGTTGGTTCTAGTAAAGAGCGCGGCTAAGGACCCAGTGACTCAGATCATCGAGCACGTAGACCTAGTAGAGGTTGTCAAGGGCGAGAAGGTTCACGTTGAGGTTCCAGTTCACGTGATCGGTGAGGCAATGGGTGGCACCATCGTTGACCTAGAGCACAAGACCGTAAAGCTAGAGGCTGAGGCAACTCACGTTCCTGAGTTCGTCGAGCTTCACATCTCCAAGGAGGCTGCAGCTGGCCACCACTACACCGCGAAGGACATCGTTCTTCCTAAGGGTGTAACTCTGGACCTTCCTGCTGGTGAGCTAGTTGCTTCGGTCGTTGAGACCCAGGCTGGCGCTGCAGCAGAGCCTGAGGCCGCTGCTGAGTAATTCGATTTATCTGATAGCTGGGCTCGGTAATCCCGGGCCCAGCTATCAGCACAATCGGCACAACGTTGGCCACATGGTGGTTGACGAACTTGCGAAGCGCCTAGGCGCAAAATTCAAAACCCACAAGTCCCTGGCATTTGTTGCCGAGGGAAGTCTCGATGGCAAGAAGCTGGTGCTTCTGAAGAGCCTGGGATTTATGAACCTCTCGGGCAGTCCTGTTGCTGCGGTTGCAAAATTCTTTGATGTTCCGACCGAGAACTTGATCGTGGTTCACGATGAACTTGACATCCCATTCGGTGACATCCGATCAAAGTTTTCAGGTGGCCACGCCGGACACAACGGACTTCGAGACATCATCAAACATCTCGGCAATGAATTTCACCGGATCCGCTTCGGCATTGGCCGACCCCCGGGATCAATGGAGGTCGCGGACTTTGTGCTGCAGAACTTCTCATCAACCGAGAAAAAAGAGCTCGATGTGCTGTTGGCAATTGCCGCCGATCAGGTCGAAAAGCTAATTTCAGAGCCTAAAATTCTGGGGTGACCCTCCGTCCCCTGATTGAAGAGGTGGCTAAGTCACACCCGTTTCAGAATCTGAGCGGCTCTTTTTCTAAGTCTCAAGAGCTCTACGCCCCTCCAAAAACCCAGGCTTTGGCAGTCGCAACCCTCGCCAAAACCAGGGGCCTGTCTCTGGTTGTGGTGCCATCGGGCAGGCAGGCAGGGGAGGTGGCGAGCCTGCTGGCCGCCATCCCAGAACTAGAACTTATCGAGCTGCCATCTTGGGAAACGCTGCCGCATGAGCGACTCTCCCCAGCGCCAGAGACTATTGGTCGACGACTCCGAGCCCTCAATCGCATGCACGAGGTTTCCAAGGGATTCGACCACCCCGTTGTTGTTTTGGTATCGGTCAGGGCCGCACTCCAGCCGATTATCGGCGGCTTTGAAAAGCACCCTCCGTTTACTCTCGAGCGCGGCGGTGAATATCTGCTCCCGGAGCTTGGACTAAAGCTGATTGAGATGGCTTATGAGCGCGTTGACATGGTTTCAAAACGCGGCGAATTTGCGATCCGAGGCGGCATTGTCGATGTCTTTCCAACCACCGCCGAGCACGCCCTGCGCCTTGAGTTCTTTGGCGATGAACTCGACGACATTCGAGAATTCTCGGTTGCCGATCAGCGCTCAATCCCATCCAATGTGAACTCCATCGAGCTCTACCCGGCTAGGGAGTTACTGATAACCCCAGTTGTTGCCCAGCGCGCCAGAGAGATGATGGGGGAGTTTCCAAACCTAAAAGAGATGCTCGAAAAGATTGCCAACGGCATCCCTGCGTCGGGCATGGAGTCACTGGCTCCGGTGCTGGCCGAGAGAATGGGGCCCATCACCGATTTCTTCCCCAAAGCGGCAAACGTGTTTTTGGTGGATCCTGAAAAACTCAGGGCCAGAGCAGAGAACCTAGTACAGACCAATCTCGAATTCCTGCACGCAGCCTGGGATGCCGCAATCGAGGGCTCGCAAGCACCAATTGACCTCTCAACCGGTGGCTTTATGGAGTTTGACCAGCTACTCGACCTGATCAAACAGCCCAAGATATCAATCACCTCGCTTCCTACCGAACAGAGTCTGGATCTAGGCCTGAGAGAGATACCTCGGCACACCCTTGAAGAAGGACTCGAGTGGTTGGGTGACCAGCAAGCCAGCAAAGCAGCGACGGTTGTGGTCGCCCAGGGTCACGGCACCGCTGAGCGCATGGTTGAGCTTTTGCAGAAGGCTCAGATTCCGGTTGTGCTGAGCGAGTTTTTGGGATCCCCAACCTCCGGTCACGTAACTGTGGTGGTTGGGGAGCTAGCCAATGGCTTTGCCACCTCAAAAAACGAGCTCATTGTGGTTTCAGAGTCTGAGTTCTTTGGAGTGAGCTCGGGCTATGTTGCAAAATCTGATCGCAAGCTTGCTAAGCGAAGAGGGCAGCAGGTTGATCCGCTGCAACTCAAGCCAGGTGACTATGTCGTGCATGAGATTCACGGCATTGGCAGATTCAAAGAACTGGCACAGCGCTCGAACGGATCAGGCCCTCGCCAGCACACCAGGGAATACCTAGTCATTGAATACGCACCGCCAAAACGCGGCTACCCCGGGGACACACTCTTTGTCCCAACCGATCAGCTGGACATGCTAACCAGGTATGTCGGTGGCGAAGCACCAGTGCTGTCCAAAATGGGTGGCACCGATTGGGCCAGAGTCAAGGGCAATGCTCGGAAGGCAGTTCGAAAGATCGCCATCGACCTGGTCAAGCTCTACTCAGCTCGCATGAAATCAAAGGGCTATGCCTTTGGACCAGACACCCCCTGGCAGCATGAACTTGAGGAGGCGTTTAGCTTCCAAGAAACCCCAGACCAGCTAAACACCATCGAAGAGGTGAAGCGAGACATGGAGAAGGAGATCCCAATGGATCGCCTACTCGCCGGAGATGTTGGGTATGGCAAAACTGAGGTTGCAATTCGAGCGGCCTTCAAGGCCATTCAGGATGGCAAGCAGGTTGCGATGCTGGTTCCAACGACACTGTTGGTCCGTCAGCACCTGCAAACCTTTATGCAGCGATACCAGGGTTTTCCAGTGAGCGTCAAACCTCTCTCTCGATTCCAGACCGAAAAAGAGGTCAAAGAAACGCTGCGCGGTTTGGAGTCAGGTGCCGTGGACTTGGTGATCGGCACCCACCGGCTGCTAGCCGGTGGGGTGAAGTTCAAGGACCTTGGCCTGGTGATCATTGATGAGGAGCAGCGCTTCGGGGTTGAGCACAAAGAGAAGCTCAAGGAACTAAAAACCAACGTAGACGTCTTGGCAATGAGTGCGACTCCGATTCCAAGAACTCTCGAAATGGCAGTTACTGGAATTAGAGAGATGTCGACTTTGGCTACCCCTCCCGAGGAGCGCCACCCAATCCTCACCTATATCGGAGGCTACTCGGAAGCCCAGGTGGCGGCTGCAATCAAGCGTGAGCTGATTCGCGAGGGGCAGGTGTTCTTTGTCCATAACCGAGTCTCAACCATCGACAAGGTGGCGGCAGATTTAGCCCAGTTGGTTCCCGAGGCGAGAATTGCGGTTGCCCATGGTCAAATGCCGGAGCAGCAGCTAGAGCAAATCGTGGTTGATTTCTGGGAGCGAAAGTTTGATGTCCTGGTCTCAACCACAATCATCGAAACCGGTATCGACATTCCAAACGCCAACACCCTAATTGTTGATCGGGCGGAGCACTTTGGGCTATCTCAGCTGCACCAGATTCGTGGTCGAGTTGGTCGCTCGAGAGAGCGCGCCTACGCATATTTCTTCTACGACCCTTCCAAGACTCTCTCGGAAACGGCACATGACCGTCTAGCAACTATTGCAACCAATAACGAGCTGGGTAGCGGTATGCAGGTTGCGATGAAGGATTTGGAGATTCGAGGTGCTGGAAACCTGCTCGGTGGTGAGCAATCTGGTCACATCGCAGGAGTTGGCTTTGACCTTTACCTGCGAATGATCGGCGAGGCGGTTGCCGAGTTCAAGGGAGAGGACATTTCATCTCCCGCTGAACTCAAGCTCGAGCTACCGGTGGATGCCCACATCCCGAGTGCCTATGTTGATTCTGAAAGACTTCGCCTTGAGGCCTACCACAAACTCTCCGCCGAGTCGTCGGCCAAGAGCGACCGCGGCAGACTCGACGCGATTCTTGCCGAAATTGAAGATCGCTATGGCAAAGCACCGCAGAGCGTGAAGAATCTGATTGAAGTGACTCACCTTAGGCAGCAGGCAAATCGCTTCGGCTTGAAAGATGTCAATCTGCTTGGATTGCAGGCCAAATTCGCTCCTGTCGAGCTAACTGAAACCGAGTTGGTTGCTCTTAGTCACAAGATTCCCGGGGTTCGGTATCTGCACTCCTCAAAACTTTTGACCATCCCAGCACCAACATCTAAGGATCTAGAGCCAATTCGCGACGCCGAAGTGATTGACTGGCTCTGGAAGACCTTCGCGCTTATCTACCAGGGGAAGTAATGGAAAAGCTAAAGAGCCTCATCGATACCGCTCACCAATTACGTGGTCCCGGTGGTTGCGCCTGGGATGCCGAGCAGACTCATCGTTCGCTAATCCAGTACCTACTTGAAGAAACCTACGAGCTGATCGATGCCATTGAATCAGGATCACGCGAGGAGGTAATCGAAGAGCTTGGGGATGTGCTCTACCAGGTGATTTTTCACTCTGACCTCGGCTCGACCGGCACCCTAGGCGAACCATTCGACATTGAGGATGTAGCCGAGTTCATGGAGCAAAAGATGCGTTCTCGTCACCCGCACGTTTTTGGAACCGATGAAGAACAGCAGCAGTTCAAGGCGCAAACCGGCGATGAGGTAATGGTCAACTGGGATAACCACAAGAAAAAAGAAAAGCCCGGCCGCACCTCAGTCTTGGATGGCATCCCGCAGGCGATGCCGGCGCTGGCGCTGGCAAGCAAAGTCATGGGTAAGGCCGAAAAGCTTGGAATGCTGGATCTAGATGAGCCAAGCATTCCGCTGGAGACTGAGGCTGAACTAGGCAAGCTGCTTCTCGCAGTCGTTCAATCGGCTAAAGCACAGGGGCTAGATCCGGAGCGTGCACTGCGCGAGGCAACCAGGGAACTACAGGTGGAGATTCGAAGCTACGAACTCGCAGATGCGACTGATGCTGGGGTGATTGGCAGAGCTGACTAGCTGACCTGAGCGAAGACCTGCTCGAATTGAGCAAATGATTCGTCCAGCACCTCGGAGGGGTGCCTTGGATCATTGGTCTCAGCCCACCAGGTGAGAACAGCCATGGATGCTGCCATTAGAGCCGAGGAAATCATTTTGGCTCGGACGCTCTCGCCCTCGCGTTTGGCAATGAACTGCTCTAAAACTTTTCGAGACGCCTCGAGTTGTCCAGTGCCCCAGCCATAGACCTCAGGCGAAGTGGCAATTAGTTTCAACCTCAGTCGAACGGTTTCTAGCGAGCTATCCATAACGTGCATGGCGTTTACCCAGGACTTGTGCAACACAAGAACGAGCGATTTCTCGGTAGAGGTCTCAAGGGCCTGAGTTAGGGCGTCGTTGAATGCCTGTACGCCGCCCCAAACCACGGCTGCCTTGGAGGGAAACACCCGAAACAAATTAGATCTTGATATCCCGGCTGCAATCGCAACCTCGTCCATGGTGACCTTGTCGATGCCGCGCTCGACAAAGAGCCGAAGCGCGGTCAGACCAACCTCTTGTGGGTCTGTCGTTACGGGTCTACCGCGACCACGCTTTTCTTGGGACATGGCAAAACACTAGCAATGAAGGCACCAATTAGACACAGTTGTTACAAGCCTTATGAGAAACTTGCCTAATGGCCCAGCAGATAAATGCACCGCGCGGAATGCGTGACTTTCTTCCCGTCGAGAAAGCCAAGCGCGAACATCTGATTGCGGCCGCAATTGAGCAATACGTTGCTCGAGGTTTTCAGCAGATTGAGACTCCGATTTTGGAGGATCTAGACAGGTTGCAATCGGGCCAGGGTGGGGACAACGAAAAGCTCGTATTCAAGGTTCAAAAACGCGGCGATGAGTTCACTCAGGCTCTGGAATCAGGTGGGGAGCTTGCAGACCTCGGGCTTAGGTTTGATCTAACCGTTCCGTTGACTCGATACTTCGCTTCGAACCAGGGAAAACTACCCAGGGTTTTGAAGGCAATCCAAACCGGTCCGGTGTTTCGTGCCGAGCGCCCGCAAAAGGGTCGCTATCGCCAGTTTGTGCAGTGCGATATCGACATCATCGGTGATGACTCCATGCTCGCCGAGTTTGAATTGCTATCGGCCTCGCTGGCTGCCCTCAAAGCGATGGAGGTCGAGGGGGCAACCATTAGGGTCAACCACCGCGAACTGTTGACCGCCTCCATTCAAGCGCTGGGCGTTGAAAGTAAGGATGCTCTTAGCGCCATGATCTCAATCGACAAGCTGGACAAGGTCGGTGTTGACGGAGTTTGCGCAGAGCTCGAAGAGAAATTTGGAACCTCGGTTTCCGAAAAAGCCAAGCAATGGCTATCAAGCCTTGGCGGCATTTCCACTCCGGAACTTTTGCAGCCACTTTTCGATGCGTTTGGTTCGAGTCTGAGATTTGATCCAACTTTGGTGCGCGGCATGGGTTACTACACCGGAACGATCTTTGAAATCGAACACCCTCAGAGCAGTTCGTCAATCGGTGGTGGTGGTCGTTATGACGGCATGGTTGGTCGCTGGCTCGGCACCGATGTGCCAGCGGTCGGTATCTCACTCGGCATTGAAAGAATTGTTGACCTGGTTGATGTGAATCAACACCAAGCGCCGGGGCTTGTGCTCTTGATCGAGGATGGTCAGTCGGTGTCAAGAGCGCTCGAGGTTCAGAACTCACTAGTTGCTGAGTATCGAGTTCGACTTGATCGGAAACCGAAGAATGTGAAAGCACTGCTCTCAGAGCTCTCGGAACAGGGATTTACTCACTTTGCATTTTTGACCGATTCTGGCGAGCTAGATATCAAGCCAATCGGCTAAGTCGCTAGACTTTAGCCCGAATACAGCGAAGTTTTCCGCCCCAGTTCGGGCAAACACAAATCCACCTTATAAGGAGATTCCTTTGTCAATCATTACCGCAGTTGGAGCCAGAGAGATTCTTGACTCCAGAGGAAACCCAACCATCGAGGTTGAGGTATTGCTATCTGACGACAGCTTTGGCCGCGCAGCGGTTCCATCGGGTGCATCTACCGGTGCCTTCGAGGCACACGAGTCCCGCGATGGTGACAAGGGTCGCTACCTGGGCAAGGGTGTTCAGAATGCTGTGAAGGCTGTTGTTGAGGACATCGACGAGGCACTGGTTGACTTCGATTCAACCGACCAGCGTTTGGTTGACGCAGCACTCATTTCTCTAGATGGCACAGAGAACAAGAAGAAGTTGGGTGCAAACGCAATCCTTGGTGTCTCACTAGCTAACGCTCGTGCAGCTGCCGAGAGCGTTAACCTGCCGCTTTACCGCTACCTTGGCGGATCAAATGCCTACGTGCTACCTGTGCCACTGATGAACATCATCAACGGTGGTGCTCACGCTGACACCGGTGTGGACATTCAGGAGTTCATGATTGTTCCTCACGGTGCCGAGAGCTTCTCGGAGGCCATTCGCTGGGGTGTAGAGGTTTACCACTCGCTAAAGAAGCTACTTTCCGAGAAGGGTCTAGCCACCGGCTTGGGTGACGAGGGTGGCTTTGCCCCTGACCTACCTAACAACGCCGCTGCTCTAGAGCTAATTTCCGAGGCGATCGCCAACGCTGGTTACAAGCTCGGCAGTGAGATCGCCCTTGCTCTCGATGTGGCATCCACCGAGTTCTTCGACGAGAAGACTGGAAAGTACACCTTCGAGGGCGTCGAGCGCTCATCCGACGAGATGATTTCCTACTACGCAGACCTACTGGCACGTTTCCCACTGGTCTCAATCGAGGACCCACTGGCCGAGGATGACTGGGCTGGCTGGACCAAGATCACCGCTGAGCTTGGATCCAAGGTTCAGCTGGTTGGAGATGACCTGTATGTCACCAACCCTGCTCGTTTGCAGAAGGGTATCGACCTCAAGGCCGGCAACGCGATCCTGGTGAAGGTAAACCAGATCGGAACTCTGACCGAGACCATGGATGCAGTATCGCTAGCTCAGCGTGAGGGCATGAAGGCAATCATTTCGCACCGCTCCGGTGAGACCGAGGACACCTTCATTGCCGATCTAGCTGTTGCAACCAACGCTGGCCAGATCAAGACCGGTGCTCCAGCTCGCTCCGAGCGTGTTGCAAAGTACAACCAGCTACTGAGAATCGAGGAGGAGCTAGCTGACGCCGCGGTTTACGCCGGTCGCAGCGCTTTCCCTCGTTACCAGGGCTAAGAATTCGCTGATAGCCCGAGTGGGGTTACGCCTCACTCGGGCTTTCTCTTAAACTGAAGCTCCTATGCCACAAAAACCAATTCAGCCAAAGGTGCCGGTTGCCCTTTCCCAGGGCAAGCTACTGGCGCGCATGCTGAAGCTCAACAGCGTCTCGGTGAGCGTGATTTTGGTTATTGTGCTGGGCACCTTCCTGGTTTCCCAGGATGTGCAGACCTATCTGGATCAGCGCAGGCAGATTACCGAGATGGAGCAGTCAATCAAGCTCGCGGAGCAGGCGGTTGCAGACATGCAGGCCGAGCGCGATAGATGGCAGGACCCGGTTTATATCCGCTCTCAGGCAAGAGATCGTCTCTACTACGTGCTGCCAGGAGAAGTTTCTTATCTGGTAATGAACTCGGAGGGCATGGACTTCTCTGACACCTCCGGAACTTTAGGATCGGCGCTTGCCAAAAAGCGCAATGCCGATGAGATTTCCCTTCAAGCCACTGCTGCCAGGGAAAACTGGGTCGACTCAATCGTTGAATCGGTACTTCGCTCTGCCCTGGATACCGGAGTGACCAAAAAGTGAGTGTGTCTCAAGAAGACATTGCTGAGGTATCCAGACAGCTTGGTCGTCCCGCACGTGACATCTTGGACATCGCGGCCAGGTGTGTATGCGGCAGGCCGTTGGTGGTCAAAACCAAACCAAGACTGGGAAATGGAACTCCGTTTCCAACCCTTTACTACCTGACCCAGCCTGCCGCGACGGCCGCAGTCTCAACTCTTGAAGCATCAGGGGTGATGGTTCGGTACCAAAACCTGTTGGCGGAGGACCCAGAGATTGCGGCCGCCTACCAAAGCGCTCACGAGAGCTATCTAGCCGAGCGCGAATCGGTAGAAGTCGTCGATGAAATCGCAGATTTTTCAGCGGGAGGAATGCCGGTTAGGGTCAAGTGCCTGCACGCTCTGGTCGGTCACTCGCTAGCCAAAGGCCCGGGGGTAAATCCAATTGGTGATCTTGCTCTGAGCGAGCTTGACTGGTCGCCCAGTAGGTGCCAGTGCGTTTAGTCGCAGCTGTCGCTGCACTGGCTGCCCTGGTTACCCCGAGCCAGCAGTGGTGGCTTGATGACTATGGCTTCTCGCAGCTCGAGCAAACAGGTAAGGGTGTCACCATCGCAGTGATCGACACCGGAATTGATGACACTCATCCTGACCTGGTTGGCACTGTAATCGCGGGTAGGGATTTCTCCGGAGTTGGTGCACCCGATGGCACCGCAGGGGTTGGACCCGCGGGGCATCACGGCACCATGGTTGCCTCCCTGATTGCAGGTCAGGGGAGCGATTTGGTCGGGGTTCGAGGTGTTGCCCCAGGTGCCAAGCTGCTTTCGCTAAGTGTCGGTGCCGGCATCAAGGGAGCGGACACCGACACCCAAATAGCGCAGGCTGTGGTGTGGGCGGTTGATCGGGGTGCCGACATCATCAACATTTCTCTATCTAGAAACTCAAAGACCTGGCCAAAGAGTTGGGACAGTGCATTTAGCTACGCGTTTGATAACGATGTGGTTGTGGTTGCCGCCAGTGGCAATCGTCTGGGGGAGCAAGCAAATCCGAGCGCTCCGGCGACCATACCCGGGGTGGTTGCGGTTGGTGGAGTTTCAAAGGATCGAGTTGGTGCCGAGTTTGCATCAACCACGGGCATCTCTTTAGCAGTTACCGCACCCGCGGAGGATTTGGTTGGTAGTTACCCAGGTGGGCAGGTTCGTGATTGGGCGGGATCCTCTGCCGCTGCGCCTTTGGTGTCGGGGCTAATAGCCCTGATGCGGGAGGCAGATCCGAGTGCCTCGGCGAATGATTTGATTCAGCGGCTGATTGCCTCCAGCACTGACCTGGGTGAACCAGGTTTTGATGCGGTTTATGGCTTTGGAGTGATAGACCCGCGAGTTGCGGTGGAATCTCGATTGACGGCGGAGCAGAATCCACTTGGATCGCTAGCTGAGTGGGTGAGGCTCTACCGCCCGAGCTCAAATGAGCAGGAAGCAGAGTTATTGACCCCGGACCAACCGGCACAGAGTGAAGTGGAGCTAGTGCAGACTTCTGAATCGGCCACAAATGCCGATTTATCGGACCCTAATGCTGTCTCGTGGTGGTTGAATCCGCTACTGTATTGGGTGTTAGCCCCCCTTGCACCGCTGCTTTGGATCTACTTGCGTTCAAAGCGCGATAGGAATCAGAGCTAGATAAAACGAGAAGGTAATACTCGAGCATGAGCGAAGTGACCAAGAAGTCCCGCACCCCGAAAGCAGTAGCTGAAGAGATTTTGAACCCCAAGGGGCCTCAGCGCATCCTGATTATTGGTGGTGGTTACGCAGGTTTCTACACAGCATGGAAGCTTGAGAAGCTGCTGGGCAAGAACGAAGCCGAGGTCACGATGGTTGACCCACTTCCTTACATGACCTACCAACCATTCCTTCCTGAGGTTGCAGCCGGCCACATCGAGCCGCGTCACGCCGTGGTTTCACACCGTCAGCACCTAAAGAAGACCAAGCTGATCTCCGGTCGCATGACCAAGGTCAACCACAAGCTGCGCAAGGCAACCATTCAGATTGAGGGCGGCAAGCCAATCACCCTGGAATATGACCAGATCGTGATGACCGCAGGTGCGGTAACCAGGACCTTCCCAATCAAGGGCATTGCCGAGGAGGCGATTGGCCTAAAGACCATCGAAGAGGCCGTCGAGGTTAGAAACCGTTTGATCGGTAACTTCGAGCGCGCCGCTGCATTGCCCGCCGGACCAGCTCGCGATCGCCTCCTGACCTTCGTGGTTGTCGGTGGTGGTTTCGCTGGTATTGAGACTTTTGCAGAGCTTAGATCAACCGCAACCTACCTACTTCGTCACTACCCAGAGATCAAGTTTGAGGATGTGAAGTTCCACCTAATCGAGGCCATGGGACGCATCATGCCTGAGGTTTCACTCAAGACCGCTGAGTGGGTTGTGGCGAATCTAGACAAGCGCGGTGCAAAGATTCACCTCAACACTCAGCTTGAGTCCGCAGAGGGCGGCATTTGCAAGCTATCAACCGGTGAGAGCTTTGCATCTGACCTAATCATCTGGACCGCAGGTGTTGCTGCAGCTCCAGTTGCTAAGAACTGCGACTTCCCACTCGATGCACGCTTCCGCATTAGCGCGAACGCAAAGTTGCAGATCGTTGAAGGCGACAAGGTTTACGAGGGCGCCTGGACCGCAGGTGACGTATCTGCCGTGCCAGACCTATCCGGCGGTGGCGTTGGCGGCTACTGCGTTCCTAACGCTCAGCACGCGGTTCGCCAGGCGAAGCTTCTGGCAAAGAACATCGTTGCCTCGATTCGTGGCGAGGAGATTCGTGAGTACTTCCACAAGAACCTCGGTGCGGTTGCCGGCCTGGGTATCGGTGTGGGTGCATTCCAGTCTGGAAAGCTTGGCTTGACCGGTTTCATCGCTTGGATTTTCCACCGCGGTTACCACGGTCTAGCGATGCCAACCTGGGAGCGAAAGATTCGCGTGGTCTCTGGCTGGGTATGGAACTTCATCCTCGGTCGCGACCTGGTATCAATCGAGCAGGTTCGCAACCCTCGATTATTCTTCTCAACCTGGGCCACCAAACCCGGTAAGTAAGCTTGCCGAAGGCCCGGGATTTTCCCGGGCCTTTTGCATTGCCCCGATAGCCCAATGGCAGAGGCAGACGACTTAAAATCGTCACAGTGTGGGTTCGAGTCCCACTCGGGGCACAATGTGATGTGTCAGGACATCCTGGACATCTGAACCCCCGGCCGGGAGTTTTTCGAAACTCTCATCAGTCGGGGTTTTTCATTTTCGGCCAGTAAGCCCGTGTGGGTTCGATCTTGTTTTCTCCCAAGATTTCGCCGGTCAAATAGTCAGTGACAATCACTTTTCTGGAGTCGATAAGCAATAGGACTTTGCGTCCGGTGTTCCGTCTTCCAACCCCAAGGTGATGCATCCTCCCGGCCCTGCGCAGTGAGACCTTTCCCTCTTTATCAACTCGGTCTGTTCTGGTCCTAGATGGGCCGAAGATTGGGTCATTGCTCGGCTTAGCTTTTGGTCTTGAGATGTATTGAGCCTGAGGGGTTTTGCCCTTGAGGGCTTTGTGGGGACGCTGGTTGTTATAGAGCTCTTTTCAAAAGCTGCCGGACCCAAGATCCGATGTCTGCGAAGCAGTTCATAAACCCAAGATCGAGAAACCTCAAACTCCTGACAAACCAGTTTTATGGGTTTCTTCTGTTCGATCACAGACAGGACAATCACGGCATTTTTGTTCATGACTGAGAGTGTCCAGTATGTCTCGACACATCCGAAAAGTCCGCTGGAGCGAACCCACGGATTCTCGGCTCTAAATCAGTGATTGGTGTTGGAAGTGTCCACTATGACCCGACACATCTGTCCAGTATGTCGTGACACTACACACCACTCGGGGCACAAAATTCTTCTAGCCTTCGCACAGCAAACTGCCAGTTCTGACTCATAATGTTGGAGGGTTCAAGCTAGGAGAGCAATGGAAGTCTTTCTCATCATCCTCGCGGTTGCTGCCGTTATCGGTATCTACCTGTGGGTCACATACAACGCACTGGTAACCCTCAAGGTTCGAGTCGATGAGGCCTGGAGCGACATCACGATCCAGCTCAAGCGTCGAGCGGATCTAATTCCAAATCTCATTGAGACCGTGCGTGGCTATGCCACCCACGAGCGTGAGGTATTCGAAAACGTAACCAAGGCCAGAGCCGCGACCGTCTCTCCAGAAGCGCTCGCTCACCCAGCGATGGCGGCAGAGGCAGAGGGCATGCTGCAGGGAGCCCTCAAGAGCTTGTTTGCAGTTTCTGAGGCTTATCCTCAGCTGGTCGCATCTCAGAACTTCCTGGAGCTGCAGCGCGAGTTAAGCGACACCGAGGACAAGATCATGGCCTCTCGCCGCTTCTTCAACGGCGGAGTTCGTGAGCTAAACACCAAGATTCAGCAGTTCCCAAACAACATTTTTGCCAAGAACCTTGGCTTCTCTGAGCGTGAGTTCTTCGAGGTTGAGAACCCTCAGGCGATTCAAGAGCCACCTCAGGTCAAGTTCTAGGAGCCGTCTGTGTACTCGGCGATAGCTGCCAATAAACGCAACACCGTGATCATCATCACGGGGTTTGTGTTACTGCTTGGTGCTCTTGCCTACTGGTGGGGCGAGGTATCCGGCAACGGATCCAGTGCCCTGATGATCATTCTTTTTGTTTTTGGCTACGCACTTTTTCAGTACTTTGTTGCCTCATCTTTGGCAATTGCGATGAGCGGCGCTTATCCAATTCAGAAATCTGACAACCCCAGACTATGGAACATTGTTGAAAACCTCAGCATCTCGCAGGGCATGCCGATGCCCAAGGTTTACATCATCAACGACCCAGCACCAAATGCATTTGCTACCGGACGTGACCCGAAGCACGCGGTTGTTGCGGCAACGACTGGACTGCTCGATATCATGAATGACAATGAGCTCGAGGGCGTGATGGCGCACGAGCTTGGCCACGTGAAGAACTACGACATTCGAGTGTCAACGATTGTTTTTGGTTTGGTTTCAGCGGTCGGCATCCTGGCTGATTTCGCGATGCGAATGGCCTGGTTCTCCGGCATGGGTGGCAACGATCGCAACTCAAACCAGGGTCAGCTGCAAGCCTTCATGATCCTGATTGGAATCGTAGGTTGGATCGTGGCGGCCCTGATCGGTCCAATGGTTTCAGCGGCCGTCTCCCGTCAGCGTGAGTATCTCGCAGATGCCTCTGGTGCCGAGATGACCAGGTACCCGCAGGGGCTAGCCTCTGCCTTACAGAAGTTGGGTGAATACGGTCGCCCGATGCGCAAGGTCAACTCATCAATGGCGCACATGTTTATCAATGACCCAGTCAAGCCTGGTTTTGTGGAGCGAGCATTCTCTACTCACCCACCAATCCCGAAGCGGATTGAGCGCCTCACCAAGATTGGCACCAGCTTCTAAATCACTAGACTTTGACTCATTCGAAGTTCTAAGGTCTCTGAGATGACAAACAAGCTGCCCACTCTCGACGATTTCTACACCACCTACGAGAACGTGCGCGGAATTGCCATCAAGACCCCGATGCTGCCAAGTCACTGGCTCTCTGAGCTGACCGGAACCGATGTTTGGTTCAAGTGTGAAAACCTTCAGCGCACCGGTGCATACAAGCTTCGCGGTGCCTACAACATGATCTCTGGCCTAAGTGCCGAGGAGAAAAAGCGTGGTGTCGTGGCGGCTTCAGCCGGTAACCACGCCCAGGGTGTAGCGCTGGCTGCTAAGCAGCTTGGAATCAAGGCAACCATCTTTATGCCGGTTGGAGCATCGCTTCCCAAATACCAGGCCACTCTCGGCTATGGGGCTGAGGTCATCTTGGCGGGCGCCATATTCGATGAGACCCTAGCCGCTGCCAAAGAGTTCACAGCCAAGACCGGCGCAGTCTTTGTTCCTCCCTTTGACCACCCGGAGATCATCAAGGGTCAGGGGACTGTCGCTCTTGAGATCATGGAGCAGCTCCCAGAGGTGGATAACATCCTGGTTTGCCTGGGCGGTGGTGGACTAACCGCAGGTGTTGCGCTCGCAGCCAAGCTCAAGGCAAAGGCACTTGGCAAAAAGGTTAAGGTTTACGCAGTTCAAGCCGAGGCCGCTGCCTCCTACCCAGCATCACTGAAGGCGGGAAAGCCAGTAGATGTGAAGGTGCAGCCGACCATCGCGGATGGAATTGCTGTTGCTAGGGCAGGAAAGCTTCCATTCGAGATCATCAAGGATTACGTAGACAAGGTTGTTACCGTCACTGAGGACGAGATCGCCAAGGCCATGGTTGCCGTCATGGAGCGATCCAAGCTGGTGGTCGAAGCTGGCGGTGTGGTGGGTGCTGCTGCGGTGATGGCAGGCAAGCTAAAGCTCAAGGGCACAACCGCGATCATTCTCTCCGGCGGCAACATCGACCCGCTCCTACTGCAGAGAGTGATTCGTCACGGACTTGCCGCATCTGACCGCTACACCAACATCTCAGTGATGCTTCCAGACCGTCCAGGTCAGCTGGTTAGAACTGCTGAGGCGGTTGCTGCCGCGCATGCCAACGTGGTTGAGGTATTGCACACCAGACACGGCAATGGTCTTCAGATATCCGAAGTTGAGCTGAATCTGTCGGTGGAGACCAGGGGTAAGGAGCACCGCGAGGAGCTTATGAAGTCCCTCAAGGCTGCGGGTCTAAGACCCAAACTCCACGAGGACTAAAACTCGAATTCACTCAGGCCGATAATCTCGACCTTTATCTCTTTGCCATTTGGTGCGGTGTAGCTAACCGACTCGCCTACTTTTTTGCCCAGCACCTGCTTGCCGATGGGGGAGTCGGGGCTGTAGACATCTAGATCACCATCTTCAATGGCGGTTTCGTGTTCGGTGCCCTCAAAGATCTCGTGTGAGCCCAGGAAGAACTCGGTCTCACGGCCGTTGAGTGTGCACTTCACCATCAAACCCTGCTTCACGATGCCGTCGGATGCATCGGCGGAGCCGATGGTTGCGGTGGCGAGCATTTCTTCTAGGCGATTGATTCGAGCCTCGATCTTGCCCTGCTCTTCCTTGGCCGCGTGGTAACCACCGTTTTCTTTGAGGTCACCCTCCTCGCGAGCATCCTGAATTCGCTTGGCAATCTCCACGCGGGCAACGGTCAGCAGTTGCTCTAGTTCATCCTTGAGCCTGTCGTAGGCGGCCTGGGTCAGCAGCATTGAATCAGTCATAAACACTTCCGGGAATTGAAAAAGCTCGCAGAGCGAGCAATGCAGAAAATACTAACGCAGACGACACTCGTCGACTAGCCCGGTGACCGCCAATTCAGTGGTGTTTAGGCTGATGGTGTGACGCAGGGTGGTGTATTCGCTAGGGCCAAACTCCAACTCTTTCCAACCAACGGTTCCAAACTGTCCATTGAGGGCTTCGATGGAGCAGATGACGGTTTTGTCGGTTGGTTTTGAGATCTCAATATCAACCACCGTCTCGAATTCACTGACAACCTTGAAGCCGACATCCTTGTAGCTAAAGCCCTGGTTATTGCCCAGTGCGAAGTATGCGGTGAGTAGAACCAGGATAGCTACGCCAACAACTGCAAATACTCGGAAGCGTTTTGGGTCGGCGCGCTTTTCTCCGTAGCGGGAGGAAAGAATGTCTTGGTTCACGCTATAAGGCTAACTGCTGGTGAGATACTTATCGGCATGGATTTGCTGCTCTCTGCGCTCTTAGCCGCCACGATGACCCCGACCCCGGTCCCGGACGACACCTACAACTCTCCCGGCACTGTTGGATTTCTGGTCACCTTCGCGGTTGCAGGTATCGCGGTATTCCTAATCTTTGACATGAACCGTAGGGTTCGCGACACTCGCTACCGATCCGAGGTTAGGGAGAAGTTGGCCCAAGAAGAGCTAGAGAACCTCACGGTTGAAAAGCCAGAGCGTCCAGCTCCGCCAGCTAAACCGAACCGAGCGAACCAGCAACCGGGTTCAGACCAATAATCAGCGATGCCACCCAGTGGCAGAAAAATGCAGCCACAGTTAGCGCGTGGAATATCTCGTGAAAACCAAAGTGCTTGGGCGATGGGTTTGGTCTCTTTAGGCCGTAGATAACTGCTCCAATTGAGTAGAGCAAGCCACCCACCAAAACCAGGGTCATCATCACCCAGTTCACGTTGAAGAAATCAACGATGTAGAGCATCGCGATCCAGCCCAGTCCAAGATAAATCGGCACGTAAAGCCAGCGTGGGGCGTTGATCCAGAACACCCGGAAAAAGATTCCCATCAAGGCGATTGACCACACCAGAATCAAAAGCAGGGAGCCTTTATCGGCGCTCAGTGCTGAGGTGCTGATTGGGGTGTAGGTGCCGGCAATTAGCAGAAAAATGTTTGCGTGATCGATTCTCTTGAGAATCTTCTTGGTAAAGGGCTTCCAGCGGAAGCGGTGATACAAAGCCGAGTTACCAAATAGCAGCAGGGAACTCGCAAAATAAACCGCGGCCGCGGTCTTTGCCACCCAGCCCTCTGAAAAGACGATCAGCAGCACACCTGCAGCTACTACAAATGGCAAAACACCGGTGTGGATCCAACCGCGCCAGGTTGGTCGCTCATCTTCCTGGGGTTGCCCCTTGAGCTCGGAAAGTGGAACATGAAGCGGATCGGGCGTTTCGAGGCTCATTTTCATACCCTAAACCACCAGGTTGAATTGCGACTAAATTTGTGGGGTGCGCAATCTTGTCTACCGAGCCTACGAGCGAATGCTTGAGCGTGATCTGGTCGCCGCGGACCTCCCCAAGCACATCGGTGTCATGGTTGATGGAAATAGGCGCTGGGCTCAGCTTCAGGGGCTAGATAAGGCGGGTCACGGTCACGCTGCGGGAGCCAAGAAGATCGTTGACTTTCTTGGTTGGTGCTCAGAGCTTGGTATAGAGCACACCACCATCTATCTGCTCTCAACCGACAATCTGGTTGGCCGCTCAAACGAGGAACTCAAAGACCTCATCGATATCATCGTCAACCTTGCCGAAGAGCTGGTTCGAATCGGGCGCTGGAAACTAAAGGTTGTCGGCGATATAGCCGCCCTGCCATATGAGGCGGCACAACGCCTCTCGGTGGTTGAGGAGAAAACCAAGAACAATCCGATGCCGCACGTGAACCTGGCGATTGCCTACGGTGGCCGCAAGGAAATTTCCGATGCGATGCGATCGATTTTGAAATCCCATGCTGCACAGGGGCTTTCGATTGATGAGCTTTCAGAACTACTAACTCCTGAACTAATCACCGAGCACCTCTACACCACAGGGCAACCCGACCCGGATTTGCTGATTAGAACCTCGGGGGAGCAGCGGCTCAGCGGATTCCTGCTTTGGCAGAGTGCAAACAGCGAGTTTTACTTCGCAGAAGCGCTCTGGCCAGACTTCAGAAGGGTCGATTTCCTGCGTGCGATGCGTGACTTCCAGCGTCGTCACAGACGCTTTGGAAGCTGAATTATTAACGATTGGTATCGCGGCGTGTCAAACGCAAAAAAGCCTAAAGTTCAGGCGTAGATTCACCCTAAGTTCCCAGGCAAAGGAGAACCGGTGGCCGCTACCGCTAACTCAAGAAAGACCAAGCAAACATCTTCTCCTGAGGCGGTGACCAAATCAAAAAGCGCCATTCGTACCTTCATCCTCGACACCTCCGTCTTGCTCTCCGATCCAAGAGCGCTGTTTAGATTTGCCGAGCACGAGGTTGTACTACCAATCGTTGTGATCAACGAGCTCGAGAAAAAGCGCAACGATCCAGAGATCGGCTACTTTGCTCGCAAGGCCCTGAGGTTTCTCGATGATCTGCGCCTGAAGCACGAGCGGCTAGATTTCCCAGTTGAGGTTGGAGATGGCGGCACACTCCGTGTCGAGCTAAACCACATCGATCAGAGCGTGCTGCCCTCAGGTTTTCAGCTCGGTGACAACGACTCCCGAATCCTCGCGGTTGCGGCAAACCTAAAGAACGAAGGTTTTGATGTCACCGTCGTGTCCAAAGATCTCCCAATGCGCGTCAAGGCTGCCTCGATTGGCATGCGTGCCGAGGAGTATCTCCACGAACTAGCCACCGATGAGTGGAATGGAGTTGCAGAACTGGCGCTCTCCGGCGACGAGATGGCCAACCTCTATGACCTTGAGGAAGTTACTCACCCGGATGCAAAGTCCCTACCCGTTAATACCGCATTAGTTATCTCCTCTGAGCGCGGCAGCGCTCTCGGACGAGTGACCGAAAACCGAACAGTGAAGCTGGTTCGTGGAGATCGAGACGTCTTCGGCGTCCACGGTCGCTCGGCTGAACAGCGTCTAGCCATCGACGCCCTGCTGGATCCAGAAATCGGAATCGTGTCCTTGGGTGGAAGAGCCGGTACCGGAAAGAGTGCGCTCGCCCTCTGCGCTGGATTAGAGGCTGTTCTAGAGCGCCGCCAGCACAAGAAGATCATGGTCTTTAGGCCACTCTACGCAGTTGGGGGTCAAGACCTCGGCTACCTACCTGGAACCGAAGCCGAGAAGATGAACCCATGGGCTCAGGCTGTTTTTGACACGCTTGGCGCTTTGGTGTCAAAGGAGGTAATCGATGAGGTTATGTCCCGTGGGATTCTTGAGGTACTTCCGCTGACTCATATTCGCGGCCGTTCCCTGCACGACACCTTCGTCATCGTTGATGAGGCGCAGTCACTGGAGAGAAACGTGCTACTGACAATGCTCTCTCGCGTTGGGCAGAAATCAAGGGTCGTGCTCACTCACGATGTCGCACAGCGTGACAACCTAAGGGTCGGACGTCACGACGGCATTGCATCGGTGGTTGAGACCCTAAAAGGCCAGCCGCTGTTTAGCCACATCACTCTGACTAGGAGCGAGCGAAGCGAAATCGCTGCTCTAGTGACGGACCTGCTCGACTACTAAGGCTGTGGATAACCGACAGCGAGCTTTGGTAACGCTGCCTATCTTGGCGGTGTGCTCAGGATCTTGCCGCTACTAATCCCTGTCGGGTATTTGGCTCACATTAGCTATCAGCTTGCGCGCATCGACGCATTGGAGCATCGACTACCCAACCGCTTCACACTCAGGCTGTTTGTTCTAACCATCCCAACTCTGGGTCTAGCACTGTTACTGAGCCAGTCCTGGGAGGCAATTGCCTGGGCCGCAGCCTTGGGGCTTGCGACCGCTCTACTCGGGCTGTTGCTTGGCTTGACCGGAGGTTTGGGGCTGGGGGATGTGAAGCTCATGATCTCACTAAACATGATCCTCGGATGGCTATCACCCTGGCTAGCACTCCTAAGCAACACGATTGCGGTGGTTTCCGCCGCGCTGGTTGGGGTCTTTAGGC
>JACCDH011286217.1_pt1 | contig 22669 bp, 16 predicted proteins | sample 7442481 | NCBI WGS metagenome assembly JACCDH01 (sample SAMN15323433, study PRJNA562643) | freshwater metagenome | isolation source: river surface water | place: USA:Blue River Watershed | collected 2017-08-15
AGACACATGATGGATGGGGACCCTATCCTATTTAATCGTCAACCTACACTTCATAGAATGAGTATGATGTGCCATATCGCACGAATTATGAAACGTGGTGATACATTTAGAATGAATGTAGCCGATACAAAACCATACAACGCTGATCGACAATTGTCGTAAAGTCAAGGTCAGCAACAGGGAGCATATAAAGTGTGCAACTCCCTAGTCTTCATATGAAGGCAAGACCCCTTGATGCGGGAAGTTCCTTAGAGTCTTTACTACCACTTACAAATAGGAAACGTTTGTGAGGATCTTGGTTAATAGCCAACCCCGATGGTAATAATGTAAAGAATTGGATAATCCGCAGTGTTACTTTCTAAGTCCGTTATGATAGGATATGAAAGGCATTCAGAGACTGAACGGGAGTCGGTGTATGATGATGGTCTAATCAACCTGAATATGCTTAAGATACAGTCCGGTCCTATGGGAAACCTTAGGAAACAACCGTTTGACGGGGATAAACTTTAAAAGCAAATTTATCTTGTCCCCAACAGGGAGCATTCAAAAGTGTGTTACTCCCTAGTATATAAAAATCAATAAACTACTTAAAAGTAAATATTATATATTATAAAACAAAGCCAATTAATGTCGCAAAAAAAATGTTCAATTTGTTCTAATACAAAACTATTAGAATTGTTTTATTCACAAGGAAATATTTGTAAAGATTGTAATAATGAGAGAAGAAGAAAAAAATATAGTGAAAATGAAGAATATAGAAAAAAATTAATAAAAAAAGCAACTGAAACCAAACATAATAAAGTTGTTCAAAAACAAAAGAAATTAGAAGAAGAAAAAAAGAAACTTCATGAAGAAATTGGAGAAACCAACGAAATATGCAAATATTGTAAAAAAATACAACCAAAAGAAAGATTTAGAAAAAATCGTTTAAAATGTAAAGATTGTGAAAGAGATGAACCTACTGAAAAATTTAAAAGACAGATTAGAACAAGAATTTACATTTTACTCAGAAATAAAAATAAAAATAAACATACAATTGATTATTTAGGTTGTAATTATGATGAATATTTTAAATGGATATTCACAAATAATCAAAATTATAATTTAGAAAATCATGGAAAGGAATGGCATATAGACCATGTAATTCCTTTATCTAAGTTTAATTTAGATGATGAACAAGAGCAATATTTAGCATTTAATTGGAGAAACACTACACCATTATCTTCTTCAGAAAATTTATCAAAAAACAATAAAATTATTACATTACAAGTAGAAGAACATTTAAAAAAATTAATTGAGTTTCATAATATAAATAATATTGAATTACCAAAAGAGTTTATTGAATTATATGCAACACATTCAAAATGACGGGAAGTCCCTTAGAGCCTTTACTACCACTTATATTTGGAAACATTTGTAAGGAACTCGGTTAATAGCCGAACCCAATGGTAAAAAAGTAAAGGATTGGGTAATCCGCAGCCAAGCCCCTAACCTCGCTATGGTAAGAGTATGGGGAAGGTTCAACGACTAGACGTTTGTGGGTCTCATATGATAGTTTAACCAACTTGATGAGGCATAAGGTATAGTCTATCCTTACCAGAAATGGTAAGATAATTTCCAAGTCAAGGAGATGAATTTGCACATGCCGCAAGATGTGGAATCCGACGCAGAATTGAGAAATTTAGCAGCGGTTCCATATCAAATAATCAGTCCAGCTAATAACAAATCAATTATTGGTATTTACCAAGATTCTATGTTGGGATGTTATAGATTTACAAGAACTGGAGTGAAATTTACACAAAAAGAAGCAATGAATCTATTAATGAAATTTAAAAAAGTAGATGAAACCGCTTTATTAGACAAAGATTTTATAACAAATTTTGATATTTTATCACAAATTATGCCACCACTCACCATGAAATATAAGCTAAAAGCTTACAAAGATGATAAAGAAAAAGAAGAAGATTCTAACAATATTTTAGAAATTAAAAATGGAAAATATATTCGCGGACAAATTGATAAAGATGTTGTAGGAGGTGGAACTAAAGGTCTCATTCAAAGAGTTTGTAATGACTTTGGTAATATGGCTTCTGCTAATTTCGTTGATGATATTCAAAATATCGTAACTGAATACATGAAATCAAGTGCGTTCAGTGTTGGTATTAGTGATTTGATTTCAGATGATAAAACAAATCAACAAATCGTATCAACTATTACTAAAAAGAAAAATCAAGTTAAAACTTTAATAGACCAAACACAAATTGGTGTGTTTGAAAATGAATCCGGAAAAACTAATATCGAAGAATTCGAAACACAAGTTAATAATATATTAAATCAAGCAACTTCTGAAGCTGGTAAAATAGGTTTGGAAAACTTAGGTAAAGATAATAGATTTGTTATCATGGTTAATGCTGGTTCTAAAGGTTCTGATTTAAATATTTCACAAATGATTTCTTGTATTGGTCAACAAAACGTAGATGGTAAACGTATTCCTTATGGATTTGAACAAAGAACATTACCACATTTTACTAAATTTGATGATTCACCAGTAGCCAGAGGATTTGTTGAAAGTTCTTATATCAACGGTTTAACACCTCAAGAATTGTTCTTCCATGCTATGGGTGGTCGTGTAGGTCTTATTGATACAGCAGTCAAAACTTCTACCACTGGATATATTCAAAGAAGACTTATTAAAGCATTAGAAGATTTAATGGTTTCATATGATATGACTGTTAGAACAAATAAAGGAAAAATTGTTCAATTCAGTTATGGTGATGATAATATTGATACTGTAAAAGTTGAGAATCAATCAATACCATTAGTAGGTATGAGTATTCAAGATATTTATAATCATTACAATTTACCAAGTGATTCAGATAAATCAAAAGTATTACAATCTGTGTTTATTAAAAACACGTATACCAGAAATAATAAATATTCAAAAGAAATTTCAGCTAAATGCTATAAATATAGTGAAATGATGGTTGAATTAAGAGATTTACTTATTAAAAATGTATTCAAATACAAGAGTGATTCAGTTGTTAATTGTCCTGTCGCATTTTCATATATTATTAATAATGTTCAAGGACAACAAAATATTAACAGCTATTCATTAGTTGATATAACATTTTTAGAAGCATTTGTTATGATTGAAGAAACTTACCAAATTTTAGAAACATTACACTACACACCACCAACTTTATTATTCAAAACATTATACTTTTACTATTTATCACCAAAAGACCTATTAGTAAATAAGAGATTCAATAAAGATGCTCTAACTATCTTATTAGATACAATTGTTTTGGATTATAAGAGAGCAATTGTCGCACCAGGAGAAATGGTTGGAATGACTGCTGGACAAAGTATTGGTGAAGTATCTACACAAATGACTCTTAATACCTTTCACTTTGCTGGTGTTTCAGCTAAATCTAATGTAACTCGTGGTGTTCCTCGTATTGAAGAAATATTATCATTATCACCTTCTCCAAAAAATCCATCATTAACTGTTTATTTAAAACCAGAAGATGAAACAGATAAAGACAAAGTTAATTCAATTATGTATATGTTAGAACATACCAAACTAAGAGAAATTATTGATTCAGTTGAAATTTGTTTTGACCCAGATGATATGAATACATTGATTGAAGAAGATAAAGATACAATGGAACAATTCAAGGCATTTGAGAGTTTAGTTGAAGAATGTGCTGGTGTTACAGCTATTAATAACGATAACCAAAAATCAAAATGGATTATCAGAATGGTAATGAACCCATCTGAAATGTTAGATAGAAATATTACTATGGATGATGTTAATTTTACTTTGAAAAGTAGTTATGGTAGTGAAATCAGTTGTGTTTATTCTGATTACAACGCAGACAAGTTAGTATTTAGAATTAGAATGAAAAATATTGTTTCATCTAAAGAAAAACTAGCAGTTTCACCACTTGATCAATCAGACCATATTTATATGTTAAAGAACCTTCAAGAACAATTATTAGATAATACAGTTTTGAGAGGTGTTGTTGGTATTAATAAAGTTACATTACGTAGAATTAAAGACAATTTAGTAGAGCGTTCAGGAGTATATAAGAAACAAGATATTTGGGTTCTAGATACAATTGGAACGAATTTATTAGATGTATTAGGATTAGATTATATTGATTCTAAAAGAACATTTAGTAATGATATTATTGAAGTGTTTAATGTATTAGGTATTGAAGCAGCAAGACAAGCTATTTTGAATGAAATGATGGATGTGATTTCATTTGATGGTACATACATTAATTATCACCATTATAGTTTATTATGTGATAGAATTACTTATACAATTACATACACCGGTAAAATGATATCTATTTTCAGACATGGAATTAATAATGATGATACTGGACCAATTGCAAAGGCGTCTTTTGAAGAAACTCCAAAAATATTCTTGAAGGCAGCAAAACACGCAGAATTAGATATTATGAGAGGTGTGTCTTCAAATGTTATGTGTGGTCAAGAAGGATTATATGGAACCAGTTCATTCCAAGTAATTTTAGATATGGATGAAATGAATAAGTTAGAAGACATTGTAGAATATGAACAAGAAAATATTGAGAAAGAAATAGAAAATGTTATTGGAAAGGTTGAAGACCCAAGAGAACATTGTAGTATTAATAATTTGAAAATGCAAAATAATGTTGTTAATATTAAGTCAACTAATTTAGGCGGTATAACAGACTTTCAGGTTGATTTTTAAAAATAAAAAAATAGACAAAAAACAAAAAAACAAAAAATAAATAGATAAATATGTTATTAATATTATAAAAATATATTGAATATTAATAACAGTTATTTAATAACAAAATACAAAATACAAAATAAATGAAAACTTTTTTTTATATAATACAAAAACTTCTCAATCAAACTTCAAAAATTTATAATTACCAAGATGAAAACGACGAAAACGAACACAATTTTTTTTCATTCTGGAGAGAAATAAAAACAAATGAAACTGATATCAAGTATAATTCAGCAAAATATAATATGTATGACTTGATTGTTAAAAAACACATATTAAAAAATAAGAGCAAATTTTATTTATTGAACGAATATTTAACCAATATTTTCTCTCTTGATTTTGAAAAAGAATCAACACTTTTACTGTTCTGTAAAATACAAAAAATATATCATAGTTTATCAAGATTAGCTCATATATATAAATTTAAAAAATATAAAGTTCGTGTAACAACTGATTTATTATTAAATGATATAAACGCAAATAGTTATAATGTTATTTCTATTTTGCAAAATGGTCATAAATATTTGTTTACTATTAGTGATATTTTGACTATTATTAAAAATGCTATTTGTAATTCTCAAGACTATTTTTCAAAACCATTAGTGTGTAAAAATCCATATAATGGTCTTTGCTTCAACAAATCAACACTTTATAATATTTATTTTTTTATACGATATAAGAATTATATAATGCCTGATTATTTACAAAATTATTTTTTATCTAACTTTTGTTTGCAAAATTTCTGTAATGAAAACGAACCTATAATAAGAAAATATAGTATACTTTCACAGCATAATAATATGGATGATGATGAAATATATAATGATATTACAGATATGATAGAAGATTTTAATTCAAGAAACGGAAGAAGCAATAAAATTATTATTCATAAAGATTTTCCAAAAAGTGTTTTAATAAGAATATTTAAACCATATTTTTTGTTATATTTATTATCTAATTATAGCAGTTGTAGTGTTTTAAAAAGAAATTATTCAATAGAACTTCATAAAAAATTAGTAGCATTTCAAAAAAGTAATCCTACCTTTGGTAGAAAATTACGTACTGTAAGTGGGTTTCCATATTTTAATGTTAAAAATAAAAATTTTTATGATAATGAAACTATTGAAGAATTTATGGGTTCTCATAAAATAAATTCAAACTCAAATCCAAATTTTAATAGAAGTGTAAATACTTATTTTAATATTTTTTATAATGATGATGATGATTCTGATATAGATTTACCGAATATTAGAATTCATTCAGAAATGAATAGAAACTCAGTATTATTATATAATGATTTAAGAAATAGAAGTCTAAGTATTTCATCAGATTCTTATAATCAAACTGTTGTTAGTTCTTTTGTTTATGACCCACCATCAGACCCTTATGAATTTTTATATATTCTTTTTGGAGAACTAGAAACACAAGAAAATAATGAAAATGTATAATGTTTTATAAAATAAAGTAATTTAATTATTTTATAAAGTTTTTTCATTCTGTGTCTGAATCTGATTCAACAACAATAATACTCTTTTTTGTTGTATTTTTGCTTCTCCTTGTATCAACTGTTTTTGGATTTTTTCTTCTTGTTTTTCTCGTTTTCTTAGTAGTTTTTTGTTTCTTTTCAACAACAATTTCTGAAGATGATGGTTTTGTTTCAGATTTATTACTAATTACTACATTTGATGTAGGTATAATTTCTTTAATAATATCCTTTACTGTTTGTGTTTGTGTTTGTGTTTGTGTTTCTTTTTGTGATTTTTCCTCTTCGTCTTCGTCTTCTTCTACTTGAAAAACTACTTTTTTAGATTTATTATTATTATTATTTTTATTTTTGCGTTGTCTCTTTTTAAAAGATTTCAGGAATTCTTCTATAGTCATTTTATTACCATCATCAAAAGCTCTTCTTAAATCTGCGATTTCATCACAATCATTTAATTCATTTAATTTGAACGACATTGATTTTTTCTCTCCTTGAATATTTATAATAGCTTTGAATTGTGGAATAATTTTCGTTCTTAAACCAGGAACTACAATAAATACAAAAGAATCATCCATATTACCATATCCTAAAAAGTCAAAAGATTTATGATTTGTTTCTGTTAATGTTTTCATTTTCATTTTTGATACAAAAAAAGTAGGTATCTCAAACTTATTTACTAATAACCAATAATCAAAAGTAGTTAAAAAATAATTATCAAGAAATATCATGTTTTCGAAATTAATTTTATTTGTTCTAACTTGACTAACTAATCCTTTCTTACCTTCTTCAATTAAAATATCCAATATTTGTTTATCATAATCAGGCAAGTATTTTTTATATTCTTCATATAATATACTTCTTAATTCATTAATACGAATACTATTATTAGTTTTATTTTTTATGATATCAATAATGAACTGAAACGAACAATATGCTGATTTATCATAATCTAATTCGCGACTACCTGATGGAAAACAATTTTTCCAACGCATAGTTGATATTTTATTTATAACAGGTTTTTTACACTCTCTCACAATATGTTCTGTATTCAGATTTTTATCAAATTCTATCATATTTTCATACAAAATACTTTTTGATGGTTCTGCTGAATCATAAGTGTTATATTTCACATATTTATTAAATGGTGCTATCTTCAAATCATCAAAATATTCACGATCAACCAAAATAGATTCTAATAAAATTATTTCATCATCACGTAAATTATACCCAATTGGACTAAAAGATAAGTATATTTGTGGTTGTAATATAAATGACTTTATTCTATTATATCTGATTAATTCATCAGCCATACGTGCAAAATAATATTTATCATTATTTAAGTCTGAATCTGGAAGAAGATTATGAAGTGGAAGTATTAAAGTACAAATATCTTTTTCACCTTTATTATATTCACACATTGGTGCTTTACTATTACATTTTTCTTCACTATTATTCACAGCACAAGTATTAAATGATTCTAATGAATAATTATCAAAAAATTTCTTATTTTCATCTGTGCTATTATCAATAAATTTAATACTTTTTGTTCTTTTAACTAATTCTCTCAATAAAGAATTTATTTTTGATAACTTAGCACTATACATTGTAAATTTATTTACCATTTCATCTTCAATTTCTTCTCTCAAATCCGCATTAGTATAATTATTCAAAAGTGTTCTAATTGTGTTTCTGAATACATTGAAAAAGTTAGTTTCTAATTTTATTTTTTTTATATATTCTTCTCTCTTTTTATCTGTTTTATGTGTTGTAGTTATAGCAATATCACTCGCAATATATTCATCTTTATTATCTTCTTTTTGGATTAAATAATTTGTATTTCTTAACATTGGAATATCATCTCTAACTGATGATACAGGATAAGGTTTTGATAATTGAACTAACTGATTTGTTTCAGTAAGAATTCCAACAACCATTTCTCCTTCAATGATTTTAAAAACAGGCATTGATTTTGTCTCTCTATTTGTTGCTCTACTAGCATTTATTAAAAATTCCATTGTTGTCGGGTAATCATTCCATAAATCATCTTCAATCATAAAAACAAAATCATAATTATTATTTATTGATGATGGATAGCAAGGAATAAATCCTCTTACGTCTGATGTAGAGCTTTTTGCTATTATACCAATAACTTTTGATTGATAATTTACTACTTGTTTTTCTATAGTATATTTCTTTTTTGTTAAAATTTGAATTATTTTATCTAAATTAACAGCGTGTTCCATCTTGAATATATTTTTGCTAATACTATTTTGAGGTTTACAGGTAACGGAATAGTTATTATCAATATTATCATAAAATGGTTTGACTATTTTATCAAAGAAGTCGTGCATTTGTTGTGATAAATGAGGGTCTCTTTCGCTGAATATTTTTGTTATAAATAACTTATTTTTAACACTATCAAATTTATAAGTGTAAATAGGCTCATAATATTCACTTTGTTTTACCAAAATGAGTGTTGGTAATCTGCTATCATATGATTTCATTGAATAATGATTTGTTGGACAAATCAAGTCTACATTATTAGTAACATCTTCATTTGGTATTTCCATTATAACAAGGTTTATACCTTTTGGAAATAAATATTGATTTGGGCTTGTTACAATGTCCCATAAATAAGTATGATCTATTTTTATATGTTTATCTCTCAAAAATGCTATAAAATTCTCAAAAGATGAACACACATTTTTAAAGTATTCTGTATTTTCATCATTATTATTTTTCATAAGTATTTGATAAAGTTTCGATGATTTATATTTATTCATTTTTTCTTCATTTATAACACGTTCTGGTTCATTAAATTCTGTTACTAGATTACCGTTTTGGAATTTTATAAAATTATCTATATTTAAAGACTTAATAATTAATTCTTTCATTTTTTCAATGGAAACATAAAACGGATTACCTTCTTCATCTTTACGTGTGTAAAAAATCGCGTCAGAAATACACGCTATAAAAGATTGTGAGTTACTTTGTTCAACACCGTGTCTTAACATACAAGCGTGATTCGGTTTTATATTTGTATTTGTTTTACTTATCTGGCAACTAGCATTAATTTCTTGAAGTATTCTTTGAATTGCTGTTGGAAGATATCCCCATCTATCTGGTTCTAGAGGAAATTTCTCTGGACCTTTAACATAATCTTTCATTTTTCCTTGTTCTTGAATACGTTCGACTGTGAGTGTTTTACTTTCTTCAGAATCTGAATCTGAATCTGAATCATATGATGACCTTTTATTTGTTTTTGTTTTTTCTTTTTCTCTCAATAATTTTGCAGCTTTTATTTGTCCTGTGCATTTCTCTCTAGTTCCTACAACTGCTGGTGTATTAAATTTACTAACGCAACAAGGTAAACAAAACCCGTCAGGATGTTTATCACCCTTTATAAAATTTGGATATTGTTTTGTATCTTTAAATTTATAAATATATTTTCCTTTTGGAACTTTATTTACGCCTTTTGGTATAATTTTGTCTTCTAATTTATTTTTTTTAATTTCTTCTTCTGTGAGAACTGTTTCATTTTTTAAATCCCAATATTGTGGACAAATATAATAAAAATCTTTATCTGGGTTTGAACTATATTGAACAACATCTTCATCTTTTAAAAATCCTGGATGTTCTTCATTAATTTTATCCAACTCTTCTTTATCAAGAATAACTGGTTGTCTTCTAGCAGATGACTCGCAAATACGTGAATATCTACTATATTTACCTTGGTCTTTTTTCAATATCAATACTGGGTCTCGTTCTTCTATTCTATTTTGGAAATATGAATTATCATTACTTATAGGCATACCATCAATATTTCTTTCTTTCTTTGTTTTTGGTTTTTGTATAATTTCAATATCTTCAGTGCTTGATTCTGTAGAAGCATCTTCAAGAATAATCTTTTGTTGAGTTGTTGGTTTTTTTGTTATTATTACTTCTTCTTCTTCGGATTCGTCTTCTTCATCTGAAGGCATTTTTATAACTGGTGTTTCCTTTTTTGTAGGAGGAATCTCTGTTTCTAAAGGAGCTTCAACCTCTTCTTCCATAAATGATGACTCTTCTTTTGTAGGAGGAACCTCTGTTTCTAAAGGAGCTTCAACTTCATCTTCCATAAATGATGACTCCTCTTTTGTAGGTGGTTTCTCTGTTTCTAAAGGAGCTTCAACTTCATATTCCATAAATGATGACCCATCTTTTGTAGGTGTCGGTGTTTTTTCTTTTTGTGTTGGGGAGACATTTACTTCATCTTCCATAAAGGAAGATTCGCTTGTTGGAGTTGGAGTTGGTGTTTTTTCTTTTTGTGTTGGGGAGACATTTACTTCATCTTCCATAAATGAAGATTCACTTGTTGGAGTTGGTGTTTTTTGTTGTTGTGTTTGGGAGACATTTACTTCATCTTCCATAAATGAAGATTCACTTGTTGGTGTTTGTGTTGGTGTTGGTGTTGGTGTTTTTTCTTGTTGTGTTGTTGATACATTTACTTCATCTTCCATAAATGAAGATTCACTTGTTGGTGTTGGTTTATTTTCAACAACCTCAACATTTTCTCCAAAAGAATCAAAAGAACTTGAAGAATTATCACCACCCCTGAATACAAATCCTTGTTCTTCTTCTTCCTCTTCCTCTTCTTCATCATCATCATTACCAAAAAACATACTAATAGCATTCTCAGCCTTTCTTTTTGCCTCATCAGAATCATCAATATTCTCTAATGTTTCATATTTTACCTCATCATTTTCTATATAAGGTATTTCACTTTGTTCACTTAAAGAAGCTTCTGATATTGAAACTCTATCTACAAATGCTATATCTACTCTTTCTTCACCACTACAAACACTTTTAATTAACTTTTGAGGATATGATGTAGAACCTTTATCTTGTGTTAAACGCATTAAAGAATCTATATAAATTGGTATTGTATCTAAATAATAAATATCATCTATATTGTCTACTTCAATCGAAAAAGTATTCGTAAATTTATTTTCTTTAATTATTAATGGAAAACCTGGATTTATTTTAATTTCTGATTGTTTTCTTCTAGCACTTTTATTTATTTCTAATTCAGTTATCATTTTTGATATTAAATCAATAGCATCATTTCGATTCATTTCTTTGTAATTTTCTAACAATAATTCAATCAATTCATCTCTCGAATATTCTTTTTCTTTCATTTTCTCTATAACAAACGCTTCTTGACTATTTCTTTTGTTAAAATTAGAAACTCTTTTAAAACGTAATTTCATTCCATTCCTATTAGTTACATCTGTTGTTTCAATAACAAATACACTTGATATACAACCTTTAATATCACCAAAACTCATTTTTGATAATTTATCAAATTCTATTTCTGTTTCATATGTTAAAATCTTGATATCAATATTTTGATTATTTAAACTACTAAACAAATGTATTATATATCCATTTTGTTCCAAATAATTTTTTACTTGTTCTATTATTGGATTTATTGCTTTGGAGAGAAGACTATCAACATTATCTAATTCAACAATTTTATCAAATTTACTACTAACAATTATATTACCATTTTCTTCAAATTCACAATTTATATTATATATAGTTCCGTCATAATCGTAATTAATATGAACAGCAACACTTTTATTTCTACCAATTGTTTTCATTAATTTAGAAATCTCACTTTTTTCCAAGTAAGGTATCTTTCTTCCATCAGTAGCTATCTTATCTGTATATAATCTATAAATCTTCTCTTGTCTTGTTGAAGTATTGTATTTTATTAATGGGTTTAATTCAGTTGCATGTATTATTTTAAAAACAACATCAAGAGGAATTTTTATATTATATTCTGGTAACATAACAAACTTTAAATTCTTAATTCCTTTTGTTTTATAATTTAACTCACTTGTTTTATATTTATAAACATCATAAAACATATCTACACTTTTAAAATTTTCTAATGCTGATTTGTTTAATATTTTTTTGTTATTTTCTATTAATTTATATTTATTATTTTTTAAACTATTCAATGAATCAACATCTTCATTATAAAGTAATGGATAATAGATTTTAATCAAATATTCTTCCATATCTTCATTGTTTTTTTCTCTCAAAACATCACCAGCCAAACATAAAAATATATTGTTATTATTGATATTTCCTGAATTCAATAACAAATTATTGTTTAAGGTTGTTAATGATTTTATTGATGCTTTATTTATGAAATTATCTATATTATTTACTTCAAATGGATTTATTGTGAATGGATATTCATTAGAAACAATAAAGAATTTTTGACCTAGTACTTTATTTATTAAAAAACTTTTTTCGTTAATATTTAAAGCGAGTAAATCATTGTAGTCATAATTATCCTTATCAGGAATATTGAATTTATATTTTTCTCCATCTTCATTTTCTAGTATATTATCAAGAAACTGATGTAATCTTATTTTATTTATTTTCAATTTTCCTTTCTGTGTTAAACTCTCATAAATGTTTATTGTGTTTAATTTTTCTTCCTTTTGTCCAAATAGATAAATCTCTTCTGGAGAGAAAGTATCCTTAAATTCGTTAACAATTTTAAGTTTTATAATACCAATTGAATCGTCAAAATGAATTTGTTGTTTTGAAAATACAACATCTATTTTTTTCTCTCTAATTTGATTCATTTCATCTTCATTAAATATTATTGTGTTACTAATTGGGTCTAAATATATGTCTTCATTAATAGAATCCTGGAAATCTTTAGCAATATCTAAATTCTTTTTAATACTTTCACCATAAAAGACATATATAGTTTTTGTTGTTGTTTTATTTATTAAATGATGTATCTTATAAATAGGTATTGTATCATTTTTTTCAGACATAGTGAATATATTATATATTCTGTATATAATATTTATTATTCTATTTCATTAATAATAATATTTTATTAATATTAATCTTATTTTCTAATAAATATATATAAGTATAAAATGTGGTTTTGTACAATTTGTGGAATTCTTTTCTTTTTATTATCGCCTGGAGTTATTTTAACTCTTCCACCATTAAGTAAGGGGGTCTTTTTTAGCAGACAAACATCTTTAATGGCTGCTTTTATTCATGCCGTAGTTTTTGCTATTGCTTTACCATTTATTATTAAGAGATTTGTTGCTAGAAGAATCGTTATGGAAATTGTTGAAACTAAGGAAGGTCTTGGTGTAAACTATTAAAATTCCGATTCCCATCTAAAAATAAATAACAACCCCATAAAATATATTAATAAATATTTAAGTCAAAAAATCTTAAATATATATTTTACAAATCAAAATAAGGATTATCTGTTATTTGCATTCCACAATAATCTTTTGGGTTCTTTTTGTAATCTTCTGGGTCATATAAATGTGCCGCTTTTGCGTTTTCTAATAGAAATTTGAAATTCTGCCAGAATTCTTGTTTATGCCCTATAGACAAAGTCATTATGTGTGATAACTCGTGAATAGCTACAAAAGTGAGTGTATTTAAATCTATTAATTTTGAACCTTCTTTTGTTGTATTTAAACAAAACGCTATTTTCTCTCCTTTATTCTCACTATAAGCTGTTAATTCGCTTGTTGGTAATGTTTCGCTTACCTTTTTTGGATTGAAACCTTCTACTAACCTTTTAACTTTTTCATCATTCGGATATTTTTCCTTTACATATTCTACTAAAAGTTTACATTTTTGGGTTACTTTTGCTAATAAATCTGAAGCTAATTCCATTTTTGCTCTCTCTCTAACACAATAACGGTTCCCATCAACATCAGATATAATACATTTTAAATTAAATGCGTCCGATTCATAATATATTTTTAAACACATAAATAACACAAATATCACTACTATCCATATAAATAAATCTTTTTTAAACATTTTTATTTTTTTCTATATATTTCACATATATTAAAATATAACAATAAAAATAAATAAAATTGATTTCAATTATGGATATTATTTTTTCAGTATAAATAGGTAAAAATATATAAAAATGATTCCTGAATATGAAAAAAGTTTTGCTAATCACCCAAAATCAGAATTTTGGAGTTTAAAAAATAGCTTAAAACCTTATGAAGTTACTATGAATAGCCATAAAAAATTCTGGTTTGATTGTACTTGTGGCCATGAATTTGAATGTAGACTTAGTAATATTAGTTTATTAAATAGATGGTGTTCTTATTGTAGTAAACCACCAAAACAATTATGCGAAAATAATGATTGTTTTAATTGTTTTAATAATTCATTAGCATCAATAGATTATTCAAAATATTGGAGTAGTAAGAATGAACTACAACCAAGACAAGTTTTTAAGAATTCACATAAATCTTATATATTTAATTGTCTGGATTGTAATCATGATTTTGAGCAAAGATTAACACATATTACACGTGGTTGTAGCTGTAGTTATTGTACTAATAGAGTATTGTGTGATAATATTAATTGTTTAATTTGTTTCAATAAATCATTTGCTTCAGTTGAAAAATCAAAATATTTACATATTGATAATAATGTAGATGCTAGGCAATTATTTAAAAATAGTGCGAAAAAATATAAATTTACTTGTGATAAATGTGATAATATATTTGAGAATCGTTTATCACATGTAACTAGTGGGGTTTGGTGTAATAAATGTAGATACAAAACAGAACAACTTGTATATGATAAACTGATAAAAATTTACTCAACTTTACAAAGACAATATAAAGTTGATTGGTGTAAGGATATAAAACATTTACCATTTGATTTTGTTATTGAAGAAAGAAAAATAATTATTGAAGTAGATGGAGAAAATCATTTTATTCAAGTAGCAAAATGGAAAACACCAGAACATAATAGAAAAAGAGATTTATATAAAATGAAATGTGCGAATGAAAATGGGTTCAGTATTATTCGTATTTTACAAGAAGACGCATATAAAAATAAATATGATTGGTTAAATGAATTATGTGAAAATATTGAAAAAATAACAAATGAAAATGTAGTTCAAAATATTTATATGTGTAAAAAAGATGAATATAAAGATTTTGAATTAGGTATTTAATTTAAAAGATATAATTATTTTAATCGTGGCAGAAAGCTATTTTTATTTTTAAAATTTTTTATTGACTTCCAGCACCAATCTCGAGTGGTGGTCTCATGAAGTCCGGAGAAATTGTGGTCTGGTTCCAGGGTCCCACGTATAATTGTGGGTTAGGTGGTTCAGAACGGATTTGAAGATTAGCATTTCTCAAAGTTTGTCCGATAGTATCAATACCGATGTGATAACCAGCCTTCAATAAATTAACATTAGCGAGTTCGCCTTTACCAGAAGGGTTTAATTGAGCCCATTGTGAGTTAGTATCCTTAGGTAAAAGTTCAGCAGGGTTTTGGATATTTGGGTGGGAACATGAAGCAGGCATACCAGGAGTACTTGTTTGCATACCTTGTGCTGAAGCAAAGACTTCATTTTGTCCAGCAGGTTCGGCAGGTTTAACAGCACCAGCACTAGCATTGTTATTATAAGCGGCATTAGGAGTAGCAGTCATTTTTTCAGACCCAGATTTCCCCTTACCAGATAAGTATTTAAATAGTAACATTACACCATAAGCGACGATTAATAAAAGTATAATTGCTCCGATTCCGTAATCATTCCATAGCTTCTTTAAAGACATGCTCATTATATAAAATTAGGGATAAAATATTTTTCAAAATACATTTTTATTTACAATAATTAATTAATGCTTAAATTCGTTTATCAAATTGTCCTAAAATATTTTAATCAATAGAAATAGTAATTAAAATATTTATATCTCTTATTCTTCTAAAATAAACACTTAATATTATTTGTTTCTTTTATTCATATTTTTCTTCATAATCATCATCTTCGTCAGAAAAATCACTATTCATATGATCAACACTATCATCGCTCGATTCTATTTCATCCAACATATATGTTTTTTTTATATTCTTAGCTTCTAAATATGCTAAAATAGCTGCTTGTTTTGCTTCTTTAGCTTTTTTTCTTGCCTCTTTATATATTTCATAATATACCTCATTTGGTTTTTTCAAAGTTATTGTTTCTAAATTATCATTACCAATAGATAAGTCAAACTCCTTCATTTCACTAAAATCCAATTCATTTTGTTTTCCATCTAAATCTTCTACTTCTAATTTTATTTCATCATCTTCTTCATCATCGTCTTCTTCATCTTCTTCTTCTTCATCTTCTTCTTCATCATCCGAACCATATTTTTTTGGAACTAAAGTAATCGTTTCTGATTTACTATCGATTGTTGCTAAAATAGCATCATCAAATTCTTCTAAAACATCAGATTGTGCGTTTTTATTTGAATCAATAATATCTAAACTAATCTGTTCTACTATTTTATCTATTTGTTTTACATTTGGTTCTTCTTCTAAATCTTCTAAAATTTGTTTACTAATTATATCTGTTTTGTCTAAAACAATTTTATTTGGTTCTGTTTTCATTATTTTTCCTACATTTTCTTCATTATTTTTATCTTCTTTATCTTTATTGAATTCTAATAATCCTGATTTATTATTATTTTTCTTAATAATACAACTTTCAAAAATCAAATCTGTATTCATTATCATTACCTGCTTTAATTCCATTTCTATTTGAAAATTTCTTGTTGAAAATTTTATTCCTTGAATTTCTATTATAGAAACTATATTTGTATCTTGCGTCACATCTTCAACACTCATTACAGTCTCATTTTCGTTAAATATCTTTATAATAGGAGAGCCATTTGTATTATTTGTCTTAACATTGACTCTTAATAAGTAATTTTTTCCTGATTTATAAATTTTTAATGCTGAACTAAATGCCGATTCAATATCATCTTTTTCTAAAGGATTTTGAAACCAACTGCTTGATTTCTCATATAATAAATCTTGACTTCTCTCTTCTAAATGTTCTATCCATTGAATAAATTCTTCGTGTGTATTATCAAACATTAAATCACAATACATTTTTTTACCACTCTTAATAAACCCTTGTTTAGTGAAACTTTTTGGGGTTTGAATATAAAGAGATTTATTGTTTGATAATATTTTTGTAAAATAAGCATTACCTTGAATAGCAACAGGTTGTGCTAAAGATATTTGAGAGAAATTAAATGAATTATTTGGTTCAATAATATTATCCATATTATTTGAAATATAGAAAATTTAAATAACAATATCACGCAAAAAAACAAATTTATTTTTATATGATATTTTTATGAAAGAGTCATTTGTTCATCAATGTTTAGAATTATTAAAGAGAGAAGACATTAAAAAAGAATGTAAACAGTTATTCACACCAGTTATGGATTTTATTTTATATGAAATAAACCCATATATTTATCTAACAGTTGGACTTATTTTTTTAATTTTTATAATGATTTTAGCAATATTAATTATTTTAATTATAATCTTGCGTAATAAAACTCTTATTAATAAAGTTTTATAACTTTAATTATTTTCTTCTTAATTTATATAATATGAGTTGTGGTTGTAATTCAATGAGTGGTGGAAGAAGAAGAAGACATGGACGTAGTAGAAGAGGTGGTCAACCAAGTAGATCTGGACTTGGACCTAGCGGTGGTTCTAGAAGACATAGACGTAGCAGAAGAGGTGGTATGGGTTCTACTGTTAATTATGGTAGTGCTGGTAATTATGCTTTAGCTACTGTTGGTACTGGTGATGTTCAATATAAAAATGTTTTTGGTCCTGGACCTAAATACCCAGAAGGAAATGAAATCGTTTCTTTAACTGGACAAAAGGCTGGAACAAGAAGACATAGACGCAGTAGAAAGGGAGGATTTTGGGGTGAAGTTGTTAAACAAGCTATTGTCCCATTTGCTCTTCTTGGTATGCAACAAAAATATGGTAAAAAAACACGTAAACATAGAAAACATTAAATTAATTATTATTTATTATTTATTAAAACATATTAAAAATAATTTATTAATATTATTCAATAATACTATTAATGAGTTTTGAACAAAATATACAAAAGTGGGTTACTATAGACAACCAAATTAAGGTTTTAAATGATAAAATTAAGGAATTAAGAGATGAACGTGGGGATTTAACTGATGATATTCTCGGATATGTTGAAACAAACAATTTAAAAAATGCTACTGTCCAAATTAGTGATGGAAAATTAAAATTTGCTAATTCAAAAGTTCAATCACCAATAACATTTAAATATTTAGAAAAAACTTTAGGAGAAATTATTAAGAATGAAACACAAGTAAAGCAAATATTAGAATACATTAAAGAAAATAGAGAAACTAAAATCGTTCCAGAAATAAAGAGATTTTCTAACAATTAATTAATATATCAATATTTTATATGAGCTCAAAACTTAAAAAAGACGATAAAGAAAAAATGGAAATATTAAAAAGATTTGATGATGAACACAACTATGATAATAATCAAGGCACACCTTCTGGAAATTCTAATATTTTTGAAGAAGATGATTTAATTATGTATAAGCAAAATGGTAATATTATGAGCGGAGGATTTAAGGTTGAATCTATTATTCTTAAAAAAAATATTTCTCCTGAAACGGATACATTAGATAGTGAATTTCTTATTGAAAATAAAAACAAAGGTTTTACTACTCCTAATTTATTTCAAAATTTAACAGTGCCTTGTGGTTTATATTATATGGAACCTTCTAGAAATATAAATCCACCTAATATTAAAAAATATAATTATGAAATTACTATTGAAGAAAATGATGATGGTAAAGAAATAGATGATGACTTATTTAATAAACTTTTAAGTGATTTCACAGTTGAGATTCCTGAAAAAGGGAAAAAAGGAAACAAAGGAAAAAGTAAAGATATTGAATCAGAAGTTGAAAAAAAACCAAAAAAACAAACAAGAAAAAAGAGGAAAAATAAAGAAGAAAAAGAAGATAAAGATAATAATAAAACTAAAGAAAATAGTAAAAAGAAAACTAAAAAGAATAGAAAACAATAATTAATTTATTCATTTATTTTTTGAATAAATTAAATAATCAAATACTTATATAAATAAAAAAACAGATTAAAATGTATTCTTTAATTTATGACCATTATTATGATTATGAAGAATATACAGATGATTGTTTTATATGTTTAGAAAAATACGATGATAAATACAAAGAATATCCTATTAAATTAAATAACACACAAAAATATATTAAAATTTGTTCATGTGACGGTTGGATACATCGGAATTGCCTTGATAAATGGGTTAATACAAAATCTAGTTGCCCTATTTGTAAAAATTTACTTGAAAAAAAGAACTATGAAATTCGCGTTGGTTCTATGAATATTAATGTAAAGAATAACTTGTATCTAAAAATATTATTATTAATCATTCGATTATCTTTTATTTATTTTTTTATTATTTTTGGTAGTTTATATTTATTAGACCAAATAGATATTATAATTTTAAATAAGAATTTTGATTATGACTATTACTATTACAGTTATTATGGATATTATGGATATGATTTTAACCATAACCCATACAATAATAATAAAACATGTTTTACTGGTTATCAATCATATTTGTGTGAAAATAATTATTATAGCTACAACTGTGGGTATAATAATATAAATAATTAGTTTGTTTTATTACTTTATAGTGTTTATTTAAATTTTTGACCAAGTGCTATGGTTAAAAGGTGAAACTAAAATATTTGGGATTTGTTCCTTCCAATGTTGAACTCTTTGTTCCATTGCTTTATCTTTTGCTGTTTTTGGATATATTTCTGTATTTAACATTAACTCTTTTTCTTCATTTGTTTGACGTGGTTTGTATCCATAACAATTCACACCAAATTTAATATGTGGATTAGCCATAATTCCTCCATTTACACCTGGTCTTCCACAGTCATTTTCGTGACCTTCTATGGTTTGTAATTTATCAAACGTTTTTTGTTGTGTAGGGAATAAAGCCATTTGACCATCTGACCAACCATAATTACACCATTCCGCACCTTTTTCATATGCCTTTTCTATTTCACTATATGTAGCCAATCTAGCTCCATAAGCTTTGCAAAGAGTTTGTGCATCAAAATATCCATATTCATTTCCAGGAATATTGAACACTTGTGGTCTAAATCCTGTTGTTCCTTGTTGTTTTGTTGTATCTACTTTAATATCTATTTCTGGTTGACCAGTTGTTAAATTTTTCACTGAAGCCATTATATCTATTCCAAAAAAGTATTGTAAACCGTTTATAACAACTAAAAATAATAATAAGCCCATCATAAGCATACCAAATACTTTTGTTCCACGCATTCCAGTTGATTCTGATGATTCAGAACCTGAACCTGTTGAGTCACTTGAAGAACCTTTTCTTCCTAAAACTACGAATAAAATAACATATCCTGCGATTACTATAAATAATATTATAAATACACTTGGCGTCATAAAAAAATTATTTATATAATCATACATATTTAATGTTTGTGTTGTTGAATCAGGACTAACTTCCATATATATAATATATATATTAACCTATTATCTTTTTTCTATAAAATAGACAATAAGCCTTTGGACTTATTATTTTATCTAAATTCTTCATTTCATCAACATTTGTATCATTGTAATGATACCACTTTTCATTAGCATTCTTTACATACGCAGTATAATGTCCACCATAAACTGAACCACTATGATTACAAACCCCAAATAAATCATATATATTTGTTTCTTTTTTATAACCTATTGCGTATTTTGTTAAATCTAAATCTTCTAAAGGAAAATTAATTAATACCTGATTTTTTATATTTCTATTATTAAATCTTTTTAAATCAATTACTAAAATATTTGGAAAATTCCAAAATAATAATTGTTTTGTTACTGACTCTTTTTTATTAGTTTTTTCATTATACCAAGCATTATCTCCCTCTAAAACTTCGCCTTTTATATATTCATCAAAACAATCATATAAATTTATCGATTTAGAACCGTGTGGTATTGGTAAATTAATTATAAAATATGGTTCTGGATTCATACTAACAACTTCATTTGTTTCATTATTTTTTATTTGAGAAACATGAACACCATAAAACAAGCTCCAAATTTCTGAATAATCTTTCGCAAACATTTTTTTTATCATTTCATAACATCTTAACGCAATATCATCTACTTGATTTGATGGTTTACCAACAATATTCATTTCTACTTCTCGTGATATTGAATTATGAAAACAATCGATTAAAAAAATTAAGAATTCTGATATATCATTTTGTTGATATCCTGTAAATAATTCGGCACCTTTTTTTTCAGCAACTTTATGTATTACTTGAATAAATCTATCTGGACTTATGATACAATTTTCTTTCCAAATTATTTTTCTTAATTTATCCCATTCTAATAATAGTGCTGTATCAAATTTATTATTTAATTTTTTTTTACTTAGTTCTGTATCTAAAAAATTATTGAATTCATATGTATGTGATATTACTTGTAAACAAGAATTTATAAAACACGTATTTCCTAGGTTTGTTAAACCAGTTATACCTTTATTCTTATAATTATTAATGTTTGGTATTTTATCCATATTTTATTTATTTTTATTAATTATAATTTAATATATATATTAAATTCTATTTAAACATTTTTTATATTAAATATATTATATTATATTAGATATGGATATAATGAATAATAGAAATGTTTTAAGTGAACGTGATAAAGAGTTAATTGGTGTATATAACAGAATGTATTATGATATTTTAAATAAAATAGCTGCTTATAATAATGTTTTTATTGATAGATTAAATCAAATTTATAATGATAACACTATTAGTCCTATAACTAATTTTAATGAGTTATTAACACGTTATTCTGGTTTATATAATTCACAAATGTATCTTTACAATACGGAACTTCAATCTATTAAAAATTCTATTGATATTATTAGTAATCATAATTATTATAGAAGAAATCGTAATAACAGACAAAACAGGATTTTAAATTCTAATAATAATCATCATAATCATAATCACAATCACAATCACAATCATGATAATAATCCAAGTTTTAATTATAATTATAACATTAATAGAAGAAACACGAATGCTAGAACAAATACAAGTGCTAGAGTTAGAAGGGATTTAAGTAGTATTTTTGATAATGTCCAATTTACACGTAATACTTTTCCCAGTTTTAATTTGTTTGGTGATACTAATTCAAATACTTTTTCTCTCAATCAAGATGCTAGCAATAATGATTTTAATACAACTTTTGGTAATTCTATAATTGATTTATTAAGAGCATTTAATACACCGGTAATTGTTGCTCCAACAACAACACAAATTGAAAATGCTGTTAGAAGAATATGTTATAGAGATATTCCAAACCCTATTTCTCCTATATGTCCAATATCATTAGAAAGATTTAATAATGATCAAACTG